>Ga0190359_1001009_pt1 | contig 18396 bp, 16 predicted proteins | sample 48721823_MG_FD_161269 | JGI IMG/M metagenome (GOLD analysis project Ga0190359, IMG submission 161269) | Hydrothermal vent microbial mat bacterial communities from Southern Trench, Guaymas Basin, Mexico - 4872-18-2-3_MG | ecosystem: Environmental > Aquatic > Marine > Hydrothermal vents >... | reverse complement strand
GTTCTTGTTTTTGCAACGCTCACAGGCTAGTGTAATTATGTCACGCATAGTCCCTCGAGACCTTTGAAAAACGTCTTCTTTTCCAAAATTCCTTTACAACCCAGCTTCCCAGCTCTACCTATTCCAATATTTCGCTGATTACACCGGCACCTACCGTTCGCCCCCCTTCACGGATCGCAAAACGTAACTCCTTCTCCATCGCTATCGGCGTGATTAAACTCACCTCCATCGATACATTGTCACCAGGCATCACCATCTCCACTCCCTCAGGTAACGTCACTACCCCAGTAACATCCGTCGTCCTAAAATAAAACTGCGGCCTGTATCCTGAAAAAAACGGCGTGTGCCGGCCTCCTTCCTCCTTCGTCAGTATGTACGCCTCAGCCTTAAACTTCGTGTGCGGCGTTATACTACCAGGCGCCGCTACCACTTGACCACGCTCCACTTCGTCTCGCTTCGTACCCCTCAACAATACACCTATGTTGTCTCCAGCTTGACCTTGATCCAATATCTTGCGAAACATCTCAACCCCTGTACATACCGTCTTCATCGTAGGCCTTATACCCACTACCTCAACCTCTTGCCCAACCTTTATCACTCCACGCTCAACCCTGCCTGTAACTACCGTACCACGCCCAGATATGCTAAATACATCCTCAATAGGCATCAAAAACGGCTTCTCTACGTCCCTAACAGGCTCAGGTATGTACTCGTCTATCGCATCCAGTAACTCAAATATCGGCTTAACTTCCTCACTCCCAGGATCATCACTCTCCAACGCCTTCAGCGCACTCCCCCTGATAATCGGTATGTCATCACCAGGAAATTCATACTTCGTCAATAACTCCCTCAACTCCAGCTCAACTAACTCTATCAACTCCTCATCATCCACTAAATCACACTTGTTCAAAAATACCACTATCGCAGGAACTCCAACTTGACGCGCTAACAATATGTGCTCCCTCGTCTGCGGCATCGGCCCATCATCAGCCGCTACAACCAGTATCGCTCCATCCATCTGCGCAGCACCAGTAATCATGTTCTTTATATAATCAGCATGACCAGGACAGTCTACATGCGCATAATGCCTCTTCGCCGTCTCATACTCAACATGCGCCGTCGCTATCGTTATCCCTCGCGCCTTCTCCTCAGGCGCCTTGTCTATCTCATCAAACGGTACATAAGAGGCCATCCCACGCTTCTCTAAATGCTTCGTCATCGCCGCCGTCAGCGTCGTCTTACCATGATCAATATGCCCTATCGTCCCTACATTTACGTGCGGCTTCGTCCTCTCAAATTTCTTCTTCGACATCACTATCCCCCCTGTCTGATTAACTACCCCGCCCCAAGCGGACAGAGTATCAATCGGAAAGTTCCTTAACGCCCCAAGGGCAGGGATTTGAACCCTCGTCCGCCTCCGGCGGATCAAAACAACAAATTATAAACACTAATCCCTAATTCAATACCCCCCTCTAGCGCTTATCACCTTTTTCTGGAGCCCACGACCGGGATCGAACCGGTGAACCTCATCCTTACCAAGGATGTGCTCTACCTACTGAGCTACGTGGGCATTTACTGAGGTCTGGCATCTTCTAAATTTTGCAAACCAGGGCAAACTCTGCATCCAACCGGCGGGCCCGCCGGTCTTTCAGTCTCCTAAAAACCTCTTAATTGCTTGATGATAATTTCACCGAATTCGCAGGCTGGTTATGCCGTTAGGGCATTCCAAACCGTTCTAAGTATGGAGCGGGAAACGGGATTCGAACCCGCGACCCTCAGCTTGGAAGGCTGACGCTCTAGCCAACTGAGCTATTCCCGCGTGCTATTTCCTCCAGCGTTAGTAAGGGGTGTCAGTCGAGCTGGCAAGGATATCTACAAGTATCCCGACAACGTGTTAAGTTTTCACAGATCCCGAACAGCGGCACACTGTGGTGGAGAGGGGAGGATTCGAACCTCCGAAGGCTGAGCCGGCAGATTTACAGTCTGCTCCCTTTGACCGCTCGGGAACCTCTCCGTCCCATCTCTCAATCCAAGAAACCGTCGAAAAACGCCCATCTGCCATTCGACAGGCTCATGGCCCTGAGCATAGCCGAAGGGCTGCGTTATCCTCACCCTTCGTCATAACGCAGTACCTCTTAAGTACGCCCAGTATTCTTCTCAAGGGTTTCGTCCCGCAGCGAACAGGGGGATGAGCACTTTCCGATAGCCTCCAATGAATCCAGTTTTCCGACAACCTCCTTGGGCATGGAGCCAGCGAAGGGAATCGAACCCCCGACCCACTGATTACAAATCAGTTGCTCTACCAACTGAGCTACGCTGGCAGCACCAGCCAAAAGACAAATTTAAAGGATAAATAGATTTTAGTTTTTCTTCAATTCTGAATCTGCCTGCGTTAAGCCAGTAACACCAATTTATTAAAGAAAATTGCATAATTTCTTATTTTTTCATTGAAATAAGGCTTTTTTCAACGAATTGCTTTATTGCAGCACCTACACAATATCATATAATAAAACTAAAAAGAAAAAATGCAACATAAAATTTACAAATTTCTAACCCATTGTTTTCATCATTGCTCCGAAATCCACCACACGCTGAGTTAATTTCTAGCTATGGAGCCCCACCGGTAAACCAGTGGTTTTCTCCGAAGGCGGATAAACGGCCTTTTTCCGCAGTATCCGGCCAGCCCGGTTAAATACAAAGCCTATCCCTCGGGGGTCTATCCGTGAAATTTCTTGTACGACTTACTAAAGTGTGCCTCTGCGCAAGCCCTTGATTTCCCTGGCCGCGTGCAAAAATTCCCTTTCTGGATTTAAATATGAACGCTGCCCAAAACTCACTTCTGGTAGAGCACGGGTAACATCCTCTTTAGTGTCCTGCCTGAAAGAAGGTGTGAAACAGCCCACTGCCTTGCGCATGCCCGAGCTTTGCCTCCCTTTCTGATGTGGAGTCTTACCGTGGGACGGGCATTGATCTTTTTGTGCAAGATTTATTTGACTTTTAAACGAGAATAATTTAATTCTTATTCGATTTTTCCATTGATATACACGGCTTCACCAACCTTTTATTTTGGTGTCAGTGAATCCGGTTTGCAGAAACAAAGTTCAGTTCATGTTATGAAGGAGGTAACGTTATGATGGCTTTAGCAGGTGGTTTGATTGCATTGGTTCTCGGGATTGTGGGTATTATCATCTGGTGGGGATACTTTCTAAAGGCGTTGATGGCAGGTGTACCCATACTCCTCATTTTGGGCGGGGCCCTGGCCACATACCTGGGTATTGAGGAAATCAAAGACAAAAGAGCTTCAGAAAATTTCGAGGCAGAAAAAAGCGATCTAAAGCAAGAAGTCGAGACCCTCAAGGAAGAATTGAAGGAGCTAAAAGGAGAAAAACCGGAAGAGGAAGAAGGAAAAGAGGAAAAGAAATAATCGGGAATAAAGCAAATAGAAAACGAGAGCTTTAGAAAAGAGGCCACAGCCCTTCCGCGTTCCTGGGAAGATCCACCCTGCGCAATCCGCTGAGCGGGGCTAAGGGTTGCCATCAAGCGAAGCGTCTGCAACCTTTGAGAATGACGATCGGGAACAATAGAAAGTGCGATGGCCTCTTTGATTTCAGCCTTTTCTTAATAGCTTACAATATCCAACTCGCTGAAAAAGTACCTGATCTCAAAGTCTGCAGTTTCCCGGGCATCAGAGCCATGAACAACGTTTTTCTCGATGTCAGAGGCAAACTCTTTTCTTATGGTTCCCTCTTCAGCCTCCTCATAATTGGTGGCTCCCATTAATTTGCGGTACTTTTCAATTGCATTTTCCCCCTCAAGCACCATTACAACGCATGGACCTGAAGACATGAAATCTGTAAGGCTCTCGTAAAAAGGTTTCCCTTCGTGTACCTTGTAAAATCCCTTTGCTTGCTCTTTGCTCATTCGAATCATTTTCATTCCCTTGATCCTAAGACCGGCTTGTTCCAGTCGTTTTACAACATCTCCTATCAGCCCCCTGGCCACGCCGTCAGGTTTGATAATCGACAGTGTTCTTTCCTGCATTTTTCGTTGACCTCCTGTTGTTGTCTGAATTTGCAGCTCTGCTCAATGCTTTGATGTACCTCTACTCCCAGAGCATGATACAATTTCTTTTCCATAGTGCTTCATGATATTCCCTGATCCCAAGCGAAAATCAATTGACCAGCAAGCTTTGCCGTTATATACAGCATCTTTATAACAATATATAGTGTCGAGATAGGTCAAGAAAATTATTAGTCCCTGATTCATGAAAGAGCCGGCTGAAATGTGAAAAGCTATTTGCCTCCCGGTATTTGGAGATCAGTGACTTTCCAAAAGGGGATGATCTTGCCGGTCAAGCCCTCTCCTCCTCACTAAGTTCTTAACTTGTCGCAGAACAGGAGGCAGTGTGGGCCGGGGGCCGATTCTTCGACAATTCTGGTTGTTGTCAAAGGCAGGATTCAGTCCCCCTCGTTCAACCCTGATACCATGAAAGGAAAAATGAGTGATATGAAAAATACCAGCAAAGAACAAAAAGGTGAAAGGATGGATGAAAAACATCTTTTCAAATTCAAATGCTATCCGGGAGTCCCTTGCTTTACCCGGTGTTGCAGGGATGTGACAATCGTCCTGACGCCATACGATGTTTTGCGCCTTAAAAAGGCCCTTGGCATATCTTCTGATAAGTTCCTGGATGATTACACTGTCATAATACCAAAGGAAAAACGCTTGATCCCCATGGTGGCTCTCAAAATGAATGAGAAGGACAAAAACTGCCCTTTTGTATCAGAAGAGGGCTGTGCTGTTTACCAGGACCGTCCCTGGCCCTGCAGAATGTATCCCCTGGATATGGAAGATGATGGGACTTTTAGAATTATTGCCACCTCTTCTCATTGTTTGGGCCTGAAGGAGGAAAAGGAATCCAGCATACGGGAATGGCTTGTGGATCAAGGCATAGTTCCCTATGAGGAAATGAACGCATTGCTTTCCACTGTTACCACACCTCTTCAAGCACAGGATCTGGATATAGAAAACCCGGATATAGAAAAAATGGTTTTTATGGCACTATATAACCTTGACAGATTCCGGGATTTCATATTCAAAAGCACTTTTCTTAAAAGGCTGGATGTCCCAGAGGAAAGGGTTAGTGGTATAGAAAAATCGGACGAGGAATTACTCAAACTCGGCATTGACTGGGTAAAATTTGGTCTTCTTGGCGAAAAACTGTTTTATGTTAAGAACCAGTCTTCGTGAAACTTCTTGCAGCAGCAGGGAACCATCATGACCCAGAGTAAAAAAGAAAGCGTCTTCAGGCCGATTGAAGGAAACAAGTTTAAATTCCTCTGTCATAAGGAGGTCCCCTGTTTCACGAAGTGTTGCGCAAACCTCAATCTTGTCCTCACTCCTTATGATATTGTACGCATGAAAACCAGGCTTGGCATCAGTTCAGAAGATTTTCTGGAACAATATACATCAATATCTTTTGACAGACATCCTCGCTTTCCAATGGTTTTTCTCAAAATGAACAATGACAGAGAAAAAACCTGTCCATTTGTAACCAGGGAAGGGTGCTCTATTTATGAAGACCGGCCTTCTGCGTGTCGAATTTACCCCCTGGGAAGGGCTTCGTTATGGCTTCCTCGACACAGCCGAACAAAAGAAGACTTTTTCCTTGTTCAGGAAACCCATTGCCTTGGTTTTCAAGAAGATCGGGTATGGACCGTACAGCAATGGATGGCCGATCAGGGACTTGAGGAATACAATAAGATGAATGATGAGTGGCTGGAAATCTTAGACTTCCCCAGGGAGCTTGGGTCTAAGAACGAGATATCCCTGAAAATACAGATGTTCTATATCGGCTCTTACAATCTCGACAAATTAAGAGAGCTCATCTTCAAAAGCAAATTTTTCCATCTTTTTGAACTGGACAACGATTTAAAGACCAGGCTTGAAGCTGACGATGTCGCCCTGTTGAAATTTTCATTTGACTGGCTGAAATTTAGCCTTTTTGGAGAAAAAACAATTCAGGTGCGGCGCTACGGATCTCATTCAATTCCGGGTTAGCGCAGGTCATGCTCAGGCTTTTCGTGCTCCGATGTACCCGGGACGTTTCCGCACCAGAGAATCGATCTCTTCGCTGTGTTCACTCAGGTATCTCAATATCCGGTCTGACTTGGATTTTAATACCAGCCCGTTCTTCGCCCGGATTTCCCCGCCTTTTATAAGCAGTTTTTCCTTATAAAGATATAAAATTATTGAGTCATCTGCATCAGGGATTACATCAAATTTCTTTTTAATAAAGTCAAGCCAGTATCCAAACTCATCCGGATGCTCCAGGTGTTCCACGGGAATGTCCAGTTCGAAGGCAAGAGGTTCCAGTGTGCCGGGAAGAAGCCTTGAACCTCCAAGATAGTCAAGCACATGTGCGAGCTGGTGCGCAAGTGTTGCCTCGTCAACATCTTCTGAGATGGCAACATATATATTGTCCGGATCAGCTTTCGTTGTTTTGTAAAGATTCACAATGATACTCCCGCTTCCCTTTCTTGTGGGGTCACTGGGGCCACTCCCTAGAAAATCCAGCTCGGTATAGCTTTTCAAATCAATGAATTTAACGCCTACTGTGCTGCCGGTCAGATTCTTTATGTCCAAGCCCTCAATCATTTCCCTTGATCGACCATAGCTCACCGCAGGCAGGTCAGCTATTCTTTCGCCCATTTCTTCAACAGAAATCTCTCCCAGTCCGGCCAGTGCAAGTTCGTCTTCTCGCCCAAGGTGGCACTTCTTGAACTTTTTTCCGCTACCACACGGGCAGGGATCATTCCTTCCGATTTTCTTCATTACCCTGTTAGTCATCTATGATCCGATCCTTGTGCGCTTCATAGGACCAAGTGGGAAGTGGTCCGGATCCACCTGTTAACGGGTTTAATCTGTACCTGTATGAGGCTTTCACCCGCTGATCCTGCCACATCCAATCCCAGCCCCTCACAAAATAGGGACACTCGTCATTGAAGCATACCCACTGAAATAAAGTCCCCCAGGTGGAATCAGCCGGGGTTCGCCATTTTTTTAACGCCGCCCCGCAGTAAGGGCATTTCGGTATTTCTTGCTCATCCATTTTTTACCCCTCTTGAAAATCATAAGCCATCTGCTTTTCACGTGCCGGGACATCCCCGGCAAAGGAATCGATCCCTCAATCTTTAGGGGGGAACGAGGGTTCAATTCCCCGCCCCTTGGGGCGTTAAGAAAATTTCCGATTGATACCCCGTCCGCTTGCGCCAGGCTAGTTAATTATAGCAATTAATGGGCTCAGAAAAAAGAGCCAAACCTCCGACTTATTCCACCAGGAGGTTCGGCCCCTTTGCTCTGGCTGAAAGCCTCTTCTCTTATCAGGCTTGTGAGGTTTCCCCTTGCAGGTATTCTTCCTTTACCGCAGAAGCATAGGCAACAACAGGGCGGAAAGCCAGGTGCGCCCATTTGGCAAAAGGAACCTCCAGAACAAGCATTGGAACGGCCACCATCAGGTGAATTACGTATATGACATAAGTTGTCAAAGCCAAGTCAAGAAGCCTTGAAAAGTGAACAAGAATTCCTGTAAAAGTGGTCAGCTCAAGCAAAATGAGGAACATCCAGTCAGTACCATGAGAATTCTTGTAAGGAGCCTTCCTTTTCTTAATCCTGCCTATAAGGGCATAGGTCGTACCGTAAAGGAGTGCGGCCGTTGCATAATATCCAAGCAGGCGAACGGGATGGAAAAAGGGATAGATAACGTCCCTCTGGAACATTATCTTATCCCAGGAAAGGCCTATCACGTGAATGCCACCTGCCAGAAAAATCACCACCAGCATGAAAACAGTACTGTAACCGGTCATGATGAAAAGATGAACAAGCCACTGGACTTTGTCAGTACATTCCCCGAATTTTTTCTGAGTAAGAAAATGGGCAACAAGTTCCCATGCCTTTCTGACATATATTTTAATCGGGATTTTGGTTCTCAAATCTCCCATCACGAACTTGAAGCACCTGTAGGTGTTGCTAAGCAGAAAAAAGGTGAGAACACCTGCCATTATCAGGTCGCCGATCTCTATGGCCGGAGCAGGCCACACCGTATTAAGCTGGGCATGTTCCATATTGGGGTTGCCCGCATGAAATATCCACATTGCCAAACCAACTAGAATACCCACAATAGTGACTGCAATGATTTCAAACTTCTCGGAAGTATAAAACTTGCGTGCAAATCCCGTCCAATCATACTTGGAGGTGAGGTATCGGCGCAACACCATCATTGTTTCGCCCGGATCTGCACCACGCGGACAATTATCTGAGCAGTCTCCGCAATAATAACAGAGCCACGGCTCAGATCTTTCAACGAGCCTATCGGTAAGCCCCATTTGAACGTACTTTACCAGTTTCCGCGGAAAGGGATTTTCCGGTGTTGAAAGCGGACATACGGCGGTACAGTTTCCACAGTGAAAGCACTTGTTGGCATCCTTCAGCCCGAATGCTTCAAGCTCTTTCATCAAGTTCGGATCAACTCTAACACTCATGCTTATCCCTCCTGCTATTCGTCAACTACCAGCCTTTGAATGGGTTTGGTCCAACTTCATCAAGCTTTTCAGCAAACTCATCCAGCAACCCCGGAAGCTTGTCATAGTCAATAATGGAAATGGTTTCAAATCGAACCCTATCTGATTCCAAAGCCAAACGATCCAGTGTCTCTGATACCTTGCTCAGCCTGATACTTGCCAGCTCACTTCCTTTGATAAAATGGCACTGATAATCATCACCATGCTGGCAGCCAAGCAGCAGCACTCCGTCTATGCCCTTTGATAGGGCATCCGCTATCCAGACCAGGTTCATGGACCCAAGGCAACGAAGGGGTATTACTCTCACCCAGGGATTGTAGGTCATCCTGTTTAGGCCTACCATGTCAAGGGCCGGAAAGGCGTCATTCTCGCATGCCAACACGAGAATACGGGGCTTTTCTTCGTCTTCCTCAGGCACCTCTATTGCCTTTATCATGTTTCCAATCATGGCCACGGAATAGTCCTTGAATGAAATAATTCTTTCTGGACACGCTCCCATACAAACCCCGCACCTGCGGCACCTGGTCGGATTCGGCAAGGGATTTGCCTTTTCGTCCTCGTTGATCGCACCAAAAGGACATTCCACCGTACATCGCTTGCACTGGGTGCAGCGCTGCATGGCAAACTCTGGAAAGCTCATGTCGCCCGCCCGTGGATGAACGGCCGCTCCCCGGGCTGTCAGTTCGATACACTGGATTGCCTTCATTACCGCACCAGCCGCATCCTTCATCGTGGAATCAATGCCCATGGGCCTCCGAATCCCGCCAGCCGCATAAATTCCGGTTCGCCTTGTCTCATAAGGAAAGCATATGAAATGGGAATCGGGAAAATCGTAACGGAGCGCAGGAACTTCGGGGCCTTGGCGGTAGTCAAGGTTTAACATGTTTGAACGCCTTATTAGATCAAGCGGAACCTCTAGTTCCTCTTCCTCTTTCTTTTCCCCTTCGCCTTGCTCTTTTTCTTCTTGCGCAACGTCAGGACCAAATGCACTCACGGGCACCATGCCTGTTGCCAGAACAACCATGTCCAGGTCTTCAAGTAGGACCTTTTCGCCCAAGAGCTCATCTTCTGCTTCAACGCTCACCTGACCATCACTTACAATGACCTCCGGTGACTGGCAACGGATAAATGTGATTCCCGCTTCCTGTGCCTTTCTATAAAGATCTTCAGATTGCCCGGGTGTTCGCATTTCCTTGTAAACAACAAAGACACTGGCATCAGCGTTTTGTTCCTTCACATGAAGAGCCTGCTTTAGGGCTGTGATACAGCAAACAGTTGAACAGTAAGGCAGGTGATTTGGATCCCTGCTCCCCGCACATTGAAGAAAGGCTACATTGGCAACATTCTTACCATCGCTTGGTCGGGTGATACTGCCTTCCTGGTATTTTTCCTCAAACATGGCGTTTGTGATCACATTCGGAGATGCGCCAAATCCCAGCTTCTTGTCGAGCTTTTCAGGATCGTATGGCTCCCACCCTGTTGCCAGCACGATGGCTCCGACTTTGTGCTGAGCAGAGGAACCGTTTTGTTTGATCAAGACATCAAACACGCCGGGGCCTCCCTCAGTTTTTTCAACACTAGCGCCTGTATACACCTTTATTCTGTTATCACTGGAGACAGCCTCTATTAGATCTCCAATGATATTATCTCTAATATCTTTGTACGGCAGGGAAGCAATCTTCTTGACATTTTTTTGAAATCCCCCAAGTTCATTCTCTTTTTCCACCAAGATAACAGAGCGGCCTGCCTTTGAGGCTTCTACTGCGGAGGCAAGTCCTGCAAGACCACCTCCGACCACAAGAATATCCCGGGAAATCTCCCCCTCAGGCTGAAAGGGTTCGGGCAGCTCCATTGTACCTACCTTGGCGAGCGACATCCGGAGATAATCCTCGGCCATCATTTGTGTATCCTCCTCACCGGGCTTTTGTGACCATGCCACCTGCTCGCGGAGATTTACCCGCTCAACAATGCAGTTTTCAAACTTGAACACGTCATACATAACCCTGTGAGAGCATGCCGCGATCACAATGGTATTGGCAGCCTCATTTGCGATATCATCTTGAATCTGCTTCAGCCCTTCCTGGCTGCAAAGGTTCTGATGAGTCTTGCAAATGGGGACCTTGTTTTCTTCCGTGGCGATCTTGCTTAACTGCTCTATATCAATGGCATCACCGATACCACATCCTGCGCAAACATAGACTGCAATTTTCTTTTCCATTTAGCTTACCTCCTGGCGATGGATTGAATGGCCTTAAGAGCCGCTGCGGTCCCGTCTTGAACAGACTCCGAGACGCCTGTAGGTGTTCTGGTGCAGCCGGCAGCGTAGATGCCGGGTCTAGGGACCTGGGAAGCTAGAAACCCGTAGTCGTCATAGGCAACCTCAACAGGAAGAGGGGCATCCGAGGTGTTGGGCTGCATCCCTGTTGCGAGAACAACCATATCTACTGAAATTTCCTGAAGTGCTCCTGCGGTGGTCTCCTCCACACGCAAAAGGAGGCCTTTGCCGTCTTCATCCTGAGTAATCTTGGCTACCTTTCCCTTGAAAAATTGGATGTTCTCATCTTCCTTCACCTTATAGTAGAAGTCTTCCAGGCGATCGGTTGTCCTTATGTCGATAAAGAAAATGTAAATTTTTGCGTCAGGGTATTGCTCCCGAACATAGGTTGCTTGCTTCATTGAGGCCATGCAGCAGATACCGGAGCAAAACGGCAGGTGATTCTCATCTCTTGATCCCGCGCACTGGACAAATGCGACAGACTTCGGAGCTTCCCCATCAGAAAGGCGGACGATTTTCCCTTTCGTAGGGCCTGTCCACGATGCCATCCTTTCCATCATTACATTTGTAATCACGTCCGGGTATTGCCCAAAACCGTACGTTTCCAGCTTGTTTGCATCATAAGGCCTCCAGCCGGTTGCCCACACGATAGCCCCAACCTTCAGGTTAATTGTCCTGGGCTCCATGTCCAACTCAATTGCATCATACGGACACGCATCCTTGACTTTCTGGGCCTCATCGCTCTTAACCAGTGCCGGGTCGAGTACGTAGCGCATGGGAAAAGCCATGTCGTGGGGCAAATAGGCCGCCTTCATCTTATTCATGCCATAGTTGAAGGGATTGTCGATTTCCATGCTGCATGCCTCCGCACATTTTCCGCAAGCAGTACAATTCTCGTTCACGTAACGAGGATTAACCTTGATCGTTACATCAAAATTTCCCTCCTCTCCCGCGATCTTCTCCACTTCAGCCATTGTGATTGTCTGAATTTTTGGATTTTGCTTAATGCGACGGAAATTTATTTCCAGTCCGCAATAAGGGGGGCAGAGCTTGGGGAAGTACTGGTAGAACTGCGCCACCCTTCCTCCCAGGTACGGGTTCTTCTCCACCAGGTATGTGTCGTAGCCAGCTTCCGCTGCTTCGATGGCGGCCGTGAGTCCGCTCATGCCACCCCCGACTACCAATATACTTTGGGTCTGTGTTTCTGCCATTATCATCCTCCTCAGCTAGTCGAATTATAGGCAATCTTTTTCCCCCGCGCTTAGGGAGACTCAGATCCCTCTTACTACATGAGTGTATATTTAGGTCCCCCTCCTCCCTCCGGGGGAACCCAAGTGATATTTTCGTACGGGTCTTTGACATCACACGTCTTGCAGTGCACGCAGTTTGAAAAATTAAGCTTTAGCTCCCGCTTCCCGGTTTCCTCGTCCACCTCTATTTCATACACACCGGCAGGGCAAAACCTTACACACGGATTCTGGTACTCTTCGCTGCACTTGCCGTAACAGATATTAAGATCCGGGATTTTAAGGTGAGGGGGTTGCTTTTCTTCGTGGGTGGTGCCTGAATAGTAAACGTCTGTTTCCTTATCAAAGGTGCGCTCACCGTCAAACTTAATATCACCCTTCTCCTGTTCTGAAGGTGTCTTTTTACCGTAAAAGTCAACGACTTTTTTCATGTGCAGGAAATCCGGATCTGCCTCCAGACGGCTTTTGAGAATTCTTCCCCCCAGAACATACTGCAGGCCAGCCTTAGTAAGCCCCCACCACAACCCTTTCTGGAATGCCTGGTGAAAATTCCGTACCCTGTAAAGCTCCTTTCCAACATAACTTTCACTCAGGGCTGTCCGGTATTTATCAAGCTGTGAGTCGGAAAAATCATTCTTGACAAGGGCCTCAAACACAGTTTCTGCAGCAAGCATCCCGGATTTCATACCCATATGAATTCCTTTTATTTTCTGACTAATAAAGAGGCTGGCGGAATCCCCGATAAGAAGCCCTCCGGGAAAACTCACCCTGGGTACTGAAAAATAACCGCCAACGGGCGCTGTCTTGGCACCATACTGGATCAACTTGCCCCCTTCTATTATGGAGGCCACATAAGGATGGAGCTTAAACTTCTGAAACTCCCGGTGAGGATCGAGAAATGGGTCTTCATAGTCCAGCCCTGTAAGGAGGCCGATGGAAACTTTATTTTCTTTCATACCGTAAATAAAGCTTCCTCCATAAGTATCACTTTTCAAGGGGTAGCCCATTGAGTGAACAACATGGCCAGGCTGGATCCTTCCTTCAGGAACTTCCCATACCTCTTTTACTCCAACCACGAAACTCTGAGGATTCTTACCTTGATCAAGGGAAAATCGCTTTATAAGGGTCTTGGCCAGACTCCCCCGCGATCCTTCCCCAAAAATCGTCACCTTAGCATGAAGATCAATGCCCGGTTCAAAATTGGGCTTCTTGCTCCCGTCAGAGTCGATTCCTTTATCCCCAGTCCTTACTCCAATCACCCTGTCGCCGTCGTACAAAACTTCAGTACCGGCAAAACCGGGAAAAATGTCTACCCCGCTCTCCTCCACCATTTTTCCAAGCCACTCGGTGAGCCTGGAGAGCGAAACCACATAGTTTCCATGGTTGTTCAGCGGCGGGGGCACAATGGGAGATTTAATTCTCCCTTTTCCGGTAAAAAGACAAACCTCCTCCTTTTTCACCTCTGATTCAAGAGGAGCGCCTTTTTCGATGAAATCAGGAACAAGTTCTCGAAGTGCCACAGGGTCCATTACGGCTCCTGAAATACCGTGCGCACCCACATAGGCACCTTTTTCAAGAACTGCGATCATCACTTCTTGCAGCTTCGTGCCTTCACCTGTGTTCTCAACTTTTTCGTTGTGCTTCTTAATCAGGTTAGCAAGGTGAAGTGCACCACTTAGGGAAGCAACTCCACCACCCACGAACAGGACATCAACTTCCATCACTTCTCTTTCTTCCATTTCAAAACCTCCGGGTACCCAGCAGGTCCCCCATTAATAAGCCCTCATAGGCGAAAAAAACAGCCGCGTGCATCTCCCAAATGCCGCTTTTCCAAGAGCTGAAAGCTGGGGGAAACATTGGAAAGCAAAAAATCTGAAGCGCCCTCGTGATTCTTCCCGGCACCAATGCAAAAGCCAAAATCCTATACCATACGCTACCGGCATAGTGCAAGCCAAAATTGCCTTTCACTTTGCGACATTAATAGGCTCATAGTAAGTGTGCAAAAAGATGTGAAAGAGGGATGCCTTTGACGAAAGGCGCGAAGACCTGCCGGGTCGTAAGCCTCCCTTCAGGAATGAGGAGAAAACATGATAGATTAAGGTTCGGGGGCTGAGACACTGTCTTTTTCAGGAAGAAGGAAAACCACGGTGCGCATTATGCAAAATCGTGGAGGGATTTAGCACTTGATAAAAATCTCAAAGCTCTATATGTTATCAACAATAATCTGTATGGAGGGTAAATATGTATGATTCTGGGCGGCCTCCGATCTGCCCGCACTGCGGAAAAAAAATGAGTAAGTGGACGGGCACACATCTGCAGTTTGGAGGGTGTACAACTTGGGCAAGCCAGTTTTTGTATGTTTGTTTCAACGATGAATGCCCCTATTTCGTAAATGGGTGGGACTGGATGTGGAACAACTACCACCGCCACGTTTCATACCGCCACATGCTTGATCCTGATACCGGACAGACTAATCCGTTCCCGGTCAAATCAGAGGATGCCTTAAAAAAGGGAATAATTGACGGGTAGTTTGGCCTGAGTAAGATGAAACGCTTCAATCGCAGACACCCATAGCAGCAACTGCAGCTAATGATTCAGATTGCCTGATCGGAGATGACGATGGGGAAAATAGGACGAAATGATCCTTGCCCGTGCGGTAGCGGAAAAAAGTTCAAGAATTGCCATCTGGGCCGTGAGGATGAGCTGTTTTTCATACAAGCGGAGAAGATGAAGCAGGATATAGCTCAAAAAATTATGTCCCTTCCAGAAGTAAATTACGGACGATCAAAGGAAATGGCATGTGCGTTGGATATTAAGAATCTTATAGGTAATACAGGCTTTTCACGGATAAAATTCATTGATTTCGGGGCATATGTCGCCCTGGAGTCCTTTGACAAGGGGCATTTGCGGGAAAAGCATTATAGTGCTGCCGGCCTAATTGTCAATCCCATGAAAACACAAGAAAAAGACCCTGAAACAATCTATGTTGCAATTACTCCTCACATACATGACTCAACCCTAACTCATGAATTGGCCCACGTGTTGGACTTTCTTGGCGGCTCCGGTCTCCTGCCCGGCATGGCCTACCAGCTATCCCTAAAAGCGCACATTTCCATCGACCATCTGGATCACCCCAGAGAATTCGGAGACTGGATGGAATACCTTAAAAACCGCTTCCATGTAAACCTTGATGCAGAGGACACAATTATTTCTTACTTGCACAAGCAGAATATGTTGATGGAGGGCTCCCTTATCAAAAGTGGCGATATCCGAAGAATTTCTGCCCACTCGAGAAATATGATGAAATTCTTGGCATCCCATAAAGATGAAATTGACGAATTGATAAAAAACCGCCTGGGCTATACGGGGAATACCTCTTCGTAATGAGCTGACAAAAATTTGCTCCAGGCACCCTGAGGGTGCCTGGAGCAAAATAGATTTTTTACATTGAAGTAATATCTTATGCCTACATACCAACGACCTTTTCAATTTTCACAAATCGAATGATAGGTCGTTTGATCATTTCCCATTCATTGGCTTCCACGTCATATCTTGAATTCACAAATACGTTCCCCCAATTCTCTTCATCAAGCTTGGGGAAATCAGCCCGGTAATAATATCCAGGCCACCTAGTCTCCTCGCGGAACAGCTTATGTCTCACATGTGCTTCCGCTGTCAACAACCGGTGGCTATTTTCCCAGTACCTCAGCAATTCATGGATATCCCTGGCAGCCACCTTATCTAGATCCTCTCTTACGTATTTCAGCAGATCCAGCGCAATATTCAGCGTGGTTGCACTGCAAGTGTACTGGGTCCCCCAGCCTCCTGCATACTCATCCATGATCTTCTGGATGCGGAACATGAGCATTTTTGGATCGATCCAGTTGGGATTGATATCCTCAGAATAGTAGTAGCCTTTGTGCGGCTCTCCAACTGCATAATCCTTGGTATCCTCATACAGCTTTAGAGGAGCATAGGTCTTAACTTTTAGCTCGTCAACCTTTGCCTGGTCTACCTCAGGCATATCCGGGTTCTCCACGCAGAACTTAATGGCTGCCTTGGCCGCAATCCTGCCCTCGGTAAATGAACCCGAAGAGAATTTGTGGCTGGAAACACCTACTCCATCACCCGCTGCGAACAGCCCCTTAACTGTGCTCATGCGATTGTAGCCCCAAAAATACTCGCTCTTAGAGGTATCATCCTGTAGATCTTCCGGACCGCTGCACCATGCACCGGAAGCCCCTGAATGTGAACCGATAAAATAAGGTTCAGACGGAATGATTTCAGAAGGTCCCTTTTCAGGGTAGATATTCTTGGACGCCCACAGCATGGCCTGAGAAATAGTCATATCAAGGAAGTCTTCCCAAGCTTCGCTTTCTAGCTCTTTCAGTTTCCTCTTTTTCGTCTTCTCGTCCGGGGCCTCGGAAGCAATCTTTTCGATTGCCTTGTCAGTATGCATCAGGATTGGGCCATCGCCCTCCATGTAGACCCGCTGCATCATCAAATGATTCCTGAGGCAAGTCGGGATAGGCTTAACCTTTCCGTAGGGAGCCCAGTTATGGAGCTCTCCTCCTTCCTTAAGACCTTCTGCCATGTAATTAACCCCGCTTGCAGTGGTTGCAGCCGCCTTGAAGAGCAAAAACCAGGCTCCAACCGGACCATAGCCGTCCTTGTACCGGGCTGGAATGAAGATTACTTCCTGTGAGGTCATCTCTGCCCCTGCCTTCTGCATCAAAGCAGAACTTGAGCCGGCATTCCACGGCGGGTACCAGGCACGACCTAGACCTTCGCCTGTTGACCTAGGTCTAAACACATGAACAGCCCCTCCAGCCGCAACCAAAACCGCCTTGGCCTTGAATACATAAAATTCATAGGGTTCTCTTACACTAAACCCAACGGCGCCAGCCACACGGTTCTTGTCATTCTTGTCAAGAAGAAGTTCGTGGACAAAAACCCTTTCAATTATTTCACCATCCTCACCCAGGGTCGCCATCGAATTTTTAGCTGCTTCGGCCACTATCAACTTGTATGATTCGCCATTGATCATAAGTTGCCATCTACCTTCATGAACGTACTGGCCGTCCGGATCTTTCCATATGGGAAGCCCAAATCCTTCAAACATGTGCACTGTCCCATTGACGTGTCGGGCAATATCCATAACCAGATCTTGGCGGCAAAGACCCATGAGGTCCTGCTGCACATAGCTTAGATAATCAATAGGCGTGTTCTCACCTACATATTGGTTAATGGCAGAAAGTCCCATTGCAACTGCCCCGCTTCTATCAAAAGCCGCTTTATCAACAAGGACAACCTTTTGGCCATGTTTCTTGGCCCAATAAGCCGCCTCAACCGCTGCCCCGCTTGCTGCCATACCACCACCTATGATCAACAAATCCGTGGTAACTTCTTTAGTCGCAAAATCTTGCATGATTTCTACCTCCTGTTCTTAGTCCCCAAGTGTCCATAACTTATCAGCCTTCAATGAAGCCGGCTCCGTAGCTAGCAATTGATCATCCAGGGTGCCGGGTCCAAAACCAAACCCACCATCAGGAGGAGCCGACCCTTCGCCAGTTGTCCTGATAGGAAACTTGAACCGTTTTACATTCCCATCCCGGAATTTAACCGTCCACATGATATCTTCTGAACCCCTCAGGGGAACCACACTGGCACCCAGTGGCATAAAGTCGGCGTAACCTCTTACATCGATTGCCTGCTGCGGGCAAATCTTCACGCAATTATAGCACTCCCAACACATAGCCGGTTCCCGATTGTATGCCTTCATCCTTTCTGTGTCCAAAACCATGAGATCGTTGGGGCATATGTACATGCAAGCAGTTTTGTCTTGCCCCTTGCAACCATCGCATTTTTCCGTAATCACGTAACTTGGCATCGTATAACCTCCTAAATCAGTAAATTAATAGTATTTACGCTATGTTAAAGCCAAAAAAGTCCTTGGTGCACCTCCTTTCTAAAATATTTCTCTTTCCGGAGAACAAAGCGTTAATTGCTTAACACAAACCCTTATCCATAACCCTGAAAGTTACATCAAAGGGCAATGCCTGCCGTGGTCCACAGGCAAAATCGTGCCGTAGACACGAATTGTCACTTCTATTTCAAACCTGGATTTCATGTCAAGAAAAAAGGGACAACGGAGCCGCATATTTCATCAAAAAAGCCTTTATAGGGCCCCACCTCGATAGGATGAATATGAGCCATCTCAGTGCTTAACCCTAAAAGCTGATTGATTACGCACTATATCTTGATCAATGTGTTTGCAATTTAACTACTTGAAATC
>Ga0190359_1001008_pt1 | contig 18410 bp, 19 predicted proteins | sample 48721823_MG_FD_161269 | JGI IMG/M metagenome (GOLD analysis project Ga0190359, IMG submission 161269) | Hydrothermal vent microbial mat bacterial communities from Southern Trench, Guaymas Basin, Mexico - 4872-18-2-3_MG | ecosystem: Environmental > Aquatic > Marine > Hydrothermal vents >... | reverse complement strand
CTGATACTGTTTATAATGTATATTATCACTGCGTTGTTGAGTCACTCGGGAATATTGTCTATAGTGAATCTATCCTGGTAGATACACTTTATGCAGGATTGAATGATACAGTGTCATTCCCTGCGTTCACTCCCACACAGGGGTTCTATTATACCTTTACATTCTATTCAGCACTTTCAGGAGACGTGGTTCCAACCAATGACACACTTTCCAGATTTACAAAATTTTATTCCACAGAGAGATTTGTGGTTGGCGAACTGGGGACGAATACAAGTTGTGGCCCATGTAAACCAGCAAATGATACACTTGATCAGATTTTCCCTGACTACCCCAACAGGCTTGGGCTTATAAGATATCATGCCTGGTGGCCTTCCAATTCTGATCCTTTTTACACTTATAATATTCCAGAAAACACTACCCGTATACGTTACTATGGAATAAATTATGTCCCCCACATCTTCTTTGATGGTGATGTTGATGGTGAGTATAATTACGAGTCGTGGAGAAATATGATACTTGCAGAAATGGATAAAGGGGCTCCTCTCAGCATATCACTCTCAGGCATCTATGACACAACAAGTGCTGCTGGTACACTTTATGTAAATATTGAGGCAACAGGTGAACCTGTTGAAGGAAATCTTTATCTCAGATGTTGTCTTGTGGAGAATAATATTAATTATAATGCTCCCAATGGTCAAACAGTGTTTTACCAGGTGTTCAGAAGGATGTTCCCTGATACAATAGGCGTTAACATTGGAACCCTCCATAGAGGTGATACCAGATCAGATCACATTCCCTTTACAATTGATACAGGGAACCTCAATGAAGACAACCTGGAATTTGTTGTTTTTGTCCAATCTGATGACAATAAACACATACTCCAGGGAGGTAAAATAAAACTTACAGATATACCAACAGGCATCGTTACATCATCCGAGAACGAATTAAGATTTGTTTCACTCCCACGTATTCTTGCTGGGGAATTGGTTGCAAAAATATATACCCCATACGGTGATAACATAAAAATAAAACTTCTTGACATTTCAGGTAGAATTGTTTATACAAGAGACATGGTGACAAAGGGTAAAGGTGTGTACACGGTCAGGCTGAAGGATACGGATATTGGCTCCGGTATTTACTTTATCTCTGTTGAGGCAGGAGAAAAAACCATAATGGGTAGGGCTGTACTGCTGAAATGAGAAGGTTTCATCTGTTTTTCCTGTTGATAATGGTTGTTGTCTCAGGTTGCTCAAAGATTCTTTATCCTGAGGTTGAGGAAACAGGCAGGAATGTTTTGCTGGAGGTTTTTGGTCACAACAGATGTGTAAATTGTCCCTTTGCAGATGATGCAGCAGATAGCCTCTATGTTGCATATGGTGGAAGGGTATTCGTACTTGAGTACCACTATATGATTGAAAGTATGCCTCCCCAGTTCCGTGATACCCTTTCACCACAACCAGAAACCAACAATAGATGGGATTGGTATGGTGGTGGGGATGCATTCCCCACCACCTTCATCAATGGTTCAGAAAAGATTGTGGGTGCAGATGATAATACCTACAACACCTATGCGTCCATTATAGATGTTTTTCTTGGTAAAACTGCTCCTGTTGAGATTGAAATGGAAAACAACCTTTATTCAACCAGTGGAGTACTTAAGGTGAAACTCACATGGGAAGATACCACCATTGAGAATGCAAGGCTCTTTTGTTTAATAGTAGAGGATTCTGTTGTTTTTGTAGCCACAGGTGCAATTGATACCTTTTTCAACCATGTTGTCAGAGGTTTCTACCCTGATGAAAACGGTATTCCTGTAAATACACTTAATACCCTGGTGGAAATCCCATATACCCTGGAACAGCACTGGGACACAGAGAATCTTGAGATGGTTGTTTTTATCCAGAATACAGAAACCAAGGAGATTTTACAGGCACAGGGACTACACTTCTAAGGAGGGATTATGTTTCTATTGATTCTTGCAACCTACAGTTTTGAAGTAACCCACACTGATACTGTTGTGAATATACAACCAGAGAGCCTTGCAATTTTCAGATTCCATCTGTATAACACTGGTACAGACGATGATGTTTACATACTCAATCTTGTTGGTGTTGACTGGCCATCATCGTGGTTTGTTCAGTTCTGTTATTCTGGTGGTTGTCTGTTCTCAGGCCTTCCTTACAGGGTTAATGATTCCATATCTGCTGGAAACTCTGATACGCTCATATCTATTGAGGTCTTTACTGATACACTCCATTACAACGGCATAATGAGGTTCACCATAAGATCCCAGGGAGAGCCATCACTTATGGATACCTTTTTCCTGTATGTAAATACTACAGAGGGGATAGAAGAAATCTTTAGACCTGTGGATATGGAACCAGGGGTTTACTATTCAATTGACGGAAGGAAGGTGGTTCACCCAGGGCCTGGTATATATTTCTTGAAACAGGGTAGAACACTTAGAAAGGTGGTGATAATAAAATGATATGGTTGATATTGATACTTTCACTTGGAAAGGGGGATAAGGTTCCCTCTTTTACTGGAACAACGGTGAATGGTGAAGAATTTGTGCTTGATTCTTTGAAAGGTACACCTGTTGTTATACTGGATTTCTGGGCGCTATTCTGTAAACCATGCATCAAGCAGATGGAGAAGATGAAGGGTATGCCTGAAAAGTACAAAGGTAAACTTGTTTATATTGCAATAAATGAAGATGGCCCCATGTCCCAGAGAAGGGTTAAGAGTTTTGTTAAAACAAAGAAGTTTGATTTTACCATACTTATTGACCCGGATAGATCCATAGGTAATGAATACAATGTTTCCTCCCTTCCAACCACCATCATTCTTGATGATAGTCTGAGGGTGAGGGATATTCATATTGGATTCAAACCCGGTGATGAGAAGTGGCTTGAGGAGAAAATAAAAGAATATCTTGGTGTACCTGAGGAGGATAAAGAATGATTCTTTTTCTCCTTGGTTTGACCATATCGGGTGATGAGGGATTGAATCACTGGTGGAGGGAGGGGTATGGCGACTACACTGAAAACAGGTTCTCCATTAACGTTGCTGAAAAGGGTATTGGTGTAAGGCTCTTTTCCCTGCTTTATATGACGCCCTATGCAGGAGATGTTCGCAGCTGGTTCTGGCCTGCATTTGAAGGAAAGTACAGGCACTTAAATTTTAAGGTGGGCTGTTATCACCACACAGCACTTGAAGGGCTTCTTTTAAGAATGAACCAGAATAATGATTTTCGTATCTACAGGTGGATGAAGGGTGTTTATCTTAAAACAGATATAAAGAATCTTCAGATAACAGGATTCTGGGGAACACCTGAGAATGTTAATTTCAATGATTTTTCTTACAATATTGTGAATGATACAACCCATCTCCTTATGGGTCTGGATGGGGTATTCAGGTTAAAGCCTGTAAAAGTGACAGGTGGATATATCAGACTCAGGGATAAGGGAGACCTTTCCGCAGAGGCCTTCACTGAGATGTACGGGATTGGTATGGATATTTCCCTGTCTATATTTGAAATCTTTATGAATTATATAAAAAAGGATGGATGCAGACCAGTGGTGGGTGGAAGATATTCTGGTGAAGGTTACTTTGGTGGTTTAGGTTTTTATCTACCCCTGGTTAGTTTCCAGGTCTTTTATGAAAAGTACGACTCCATTGGGTTTGGAGAAGGTATATACAGGTATAATGACCCGCCCACAATCACAAGGAGTGAATATTCAATCAATAGAGGTATGGACGAGAGGGGACTTGGATTAAATGGGAATCTCTCCTTTGGTGATTACTATATTGAACTCAATCTTGCAAGAATACAGACGCATGATGAATTTAAGGTGGTTGAAGACCATGGATTGAAGATTCAGAAAGGGGATATCACCTTTGATTATGAGTATCTTTACTTCAGAAGATTTGAACCTGAAGTGATAAATAAGGTGGAACAGAGAACCTATCTTGAATGGGATTATACCTTTATTCTCCCCCTGCAGAGTATTGTTAGATTTAATCCAGTGAAGGCGGATACAATGAGATACTATGAGTATGGATACGAGATGAGTGGAACCATCGGAGATTTGTCCATTACAGGGAGTTATGAGAGGAGAACAAAGAGGGTTAGTTACCTTGAGGATAGAACAAAGTGGAGAAAGTTAGAGTTGAGATGGGATAGGGGTAATGGTTTTATAATGGGGATTATGCTGGGGGAAGAAAAAGGCGGGCTTGTTTGTTCTGGTGGGGTGTGCAGATGGGAGACGCCATTCAGGGGTGTCCGGTTTTTCTTAAGCAAAAAGATATAAAAAAGGCCCCGAAAGGGGCCTTTTTTGATTTTACTTCCTTATAGGTCTATCCATTTTCATTCTCTTCATCTTCATCATATGCCTCTTCATCATTCCTCTTCTGCTTCCAATAAGCCACCAGCCCATCTCCTTCTGCTTCTCCTTGGGTAGCAACTTGAATATGGCTATACGGAATTCCATACGCTTTCTCTCCATATTGTCCTTCAGTTTCTGTATGTTTGTCCATTTCTCCAGAATTTTGTCAACACTGAACTTCCCTCCAGCAACGTACTCTTCAAGCTCAAGCCTCGCCTTATCAACTCTGTACTTCAGGTCAAGCATCTCCTTCTGATGAGCATACCACAGGTCTTCAGCCTTTTTAATAGCATCACCCTCAAGCCCGAGTTCATCAAGGATGTTTTCAAACCCCGGACCCATGATTATATGCTCTTCTTCAACCATCATGGGGTGCATCCTTCTGGCTTGCATCATTTGGCCTCTCTCTGGCATTCCCATACCACCTGGTGCCTGGGCAAACAAAAGCACCGCAGGTAAACTTAGTAACACGATAAACCTTTTCATCTTAACCTCCTGTTTTGTTTCCCTCTCAACATAAACCCTATAAAGTCCCTTCTTACCTCTGGAGGAAGGTGGCCACCAGTCCTCAATAAATGCTGGACAGTGTGCATCAACATTTCGTTCTGCACCTCTGCTATTTCACCAGCAACCCTGTAGGCAAAGAGAGAATCCTCTCTCTCTATTGCCATACAGAGTAGTTCAACAAGTTTCTGTTTTTCCTGAATAAGAGGCTCCATTACAGCCCTGTATTCTTCTATCTCAGGCCTCAACATCTGTTCCCTTGTGAAGTGGGCAAATATCCTTGATGCCCTTCTGATGGTAACAATTCTTCCGATACCAAAGCCTATCCCCATGGCTACAATAAGGCTTAATACCACCACAAGGATTAAGAGTTTTTTATTCTCCATAGTTTATCACCTCCTGGGTTATGGCAAGATAATCATTGTAGGGCTCAGATTTAACACCAAGGTAAAGCCCGATGAGCAGTCCCAGGAAACCAAGTGCAAAGGCAGGGTATAGAAGTTTTCTGGTGTTTTTTGGTGTGTAAACCATGGGTGGTTCTGGAACAAGTTCCAGCATATCCCAGACCATTTTTAATTCTCTGGTCTCCCTGTCTCTTTTTTTGAACCTGTAAAATATCCTCTTTATAAGAGGAATATCCCCTGTTATGATGTCTATTTTTTTCATAAAACACCCCCTATCAAGGGTTCAAGAACTCTTTTAAGTTTTTTCAAGGAGCGCATCAGTATAACCCTGCTGTTCTCCTCTGTGATTTCAAGAACACGGGCAATCTCTCTATGGCTCATATTCTCATACTTTTTAAGGGTTACAACCGCCCTTTCGATGGGTGAAAGTGTTAAAAGTGCATCGTTCACAATCTTTCCAATCTCTTTTTTTTCAAGTTTCCTTTCAACACTATCAACCTCTATATCTGGTGGGTCAATAATTCTATTCTCCTTTTTTACCAGATTTATTGCCTTGTTTGTGGCTACTTTTCCTGCCCACGCCTTTATATTTCCCTCAGGTTTCCTTTTTTCAAATTCAAGCGCAGTATCCTGTAGTATATCCCACGCATCTGCATTGTTTCCTGTTATCCTGTATGCTATTGACAATATCATATTTCCATACCTCCTGTAAAAGTCCTCTGTTTTCATACCATAAATATAACAAAAAACTTAAAAATGTGTTACAAAAAACTTGACAAACAAAACAACTTTTGTTACTATAGAATGGGGTAACAATACAAAAGGAGGTTGAGATGCGGGATAATCTTTTGTACGGGAATGGGTTTCGTGGGGAAGGTAGGTGTGTTTTCAGGGGTGGAAGGTTGCAGGGTGTAATAGGTACCATAAAGGTGGATGAAGATTATGAATTGAATATGGTTGTCAATAATAAGGCTATTCTGGATGGAGGACTGCAGAGAAAAGACAGTTTTGAAGTAGATTGTCTTTTTGAAAAAGATTGCGTCTTCTTCAAAGTAAATAAATCAAATGAGATGAATTTCCCCTATCAATATCTTATCTGTTATAAGCCTCTCTCTCGCAGAGACTATGGATTTACCCCAACCAGAGATGAATATTCTTCTTTAAGGTTCAACTCAAAAAGGAGGTGGATATAGGTATTCATGCAATCGTTTATAAGTTTTTCAGGAATTTTGTTTAAGGGGATTAAGCAGGTTAAAGAAAGAAAAAAATGGAGGTGTGTATGAGAGGTTTGTTTGTTCTTTTCCTTACTGTTCATCTTCTTGGTCTTTATGGAGGTGCTCCAGATACACTATGGACAGCACACTATGGAATTCAGGACCATGATGGGGCCTGGTGTGTACGCCAGACATCTGATGGTGGATTTATAATGGCTGGTGCCACATATTCTGATGATAAAATGTATGATGGCCACATTTGGTAGTTCTGTTATAGATGAAGGATACGATGTATGTAAGACTAGTGATGGAGGGTTTACTGTTGTGGGTGTAACCCAGAGTTTTGGCGCAGGAAGTGAGAAGGCATACCTTACGTGCAAGGATTAGTGTAGAAGATGTATCCACCGGTATATACAATCTTGGCGAGATGTTGGATTGTATATTGTTAAATGTTCCAGAATTACTCACACAGAAAAGCAAAATAGGCATTTATTTAAAAAGTGTACCAGGATGGAAGGAAGGATGCTTGAACCTGTGGGTAGAGTTATACGTTTTTTAGAGTATTAAAAAAGGTACAACAAGAATTCTCTTAGTGCTGATGGCATTTCCAGAGGTGTTTATTTCTTTGCCTATCCATCGGATGCAAAGGCTCACAATGAGGCACATCTATCTGAGATAACGAGTGTTGATTCTATTAGACCGGGAGAAACGTAAGAGAAACCCTTTTTGCTAAAAATTAACTATCTTGACACGTCTGTTGTATGTTATACATTAATTCTATGGGCAAAGATAGGATCATGGAGGATAGGATGTTTGATGAATACTATAAACAGATGATGGAACTGGGCATGTCTGAGAATGAGGCAAAGATATACATGGCCCTTCTAATGAAAAGGGAATTAACAGCCATGGAGATTCATGAATTCACAGGCATTCCCAGAACAAAGGTGTATGAAATAACCAAGAAATTGATACTGAAAGGGATGTGTATAGAGAAGAAGATGGGAAAGAAGAAGATGTATCAGGCAGTTGACCCTGAGAGGGCGTTCAATAATTTGATACTTGAGTTTAAAAGTGACCTTGATAAAAGAATAAAACTTGCGAGCAGTATAAGTGAGTCCTTGAGACCGTTGTTCAGTAAGGGTATGGAGAATGTTGATGTTTCTGATTATATAGAGATTATAACCAATGCCCCATCAATCCATGAGAAGTATGTATGCCTTGTCAAAAACACACAGTTTGAGATGCTTGGTTTTGTCAGACCCCCTTATGCATACAAAGGAAGGGTGAACAGGCTTGATGAACAGGAGGATGCAGAGTTTGAAATACTGAAATATGGAGTCACAGTAAGGGTGTTGTATGAATACAAACACGAGGAAGACCTTGAGGCAACCTACACACATATAAAGAAATGTGTTGCTGCAGGTGAAAAAGCAAGGGTTATTGAGGAACTCCCCATAAAAATGTATGTGTTTGACAGGCGCTATGTTTTAATGGCACTGGACGATGTTAAATCCTCCAATAAGAGTTTAACAATGATTGTTATAGAGCATCCTGGTCTGGCTAAGATGGCTGCTATGCTCTTTGATTATCTGTGGGACCAGGCAAAGGATTACACCTATCTTCAAAAGGTTATTAAGGGGAGAAAAAAGAATTAATCCTTCTTTTCCCTTCTCCTTTACAAATTTTTTATATTCTACATTCAAAAATTTCTATTTGACAATGGAAGAAATTTTATTAACATAAGTGGTCTATCAAAACAGGAGGTTTTATGTTTTTACTTATAATCTCTCTTAATCTCAATGGATACACCCTTAAAGAGTACAATGCCTATCACGATTACACCTTCGGTGATGTAAATGTACTGCCTGGTGAGTATGTGATTGTTTCTAGGGATGCTGATAAGGCGTCATTTGAGTCCTTCTGGGGTATAACACTTGGTTCAAATGTTGTTTTTGTGAATTCACAGGGGGCAATCCCGCAGATAAATGGTGATGAAACCTTCAGCCTTTACAACAACAATGGAGTAATGATTGATACAACCCTTTTCACGATGAATTCAGGGGAGTCATGGTATAGGGAATCAACAGGTTCAAACACCTGGTATTCAAGAGCAAGTGGCGAGGCAGACCCTGGTTCAGGTGCCAGTGGTGGAAATGATGCAGGTCTTGTTATTACAGAGGTTTCCGATGCTTCATCATACATCTATGAGTTTATTGAACTCTACTATGATGCAGGTGATGCACCCCCGGAATTCAGGGACTGGTCAAGACTGCCATACACACCTGTAGCAGGACAGGAATGTATGGTAATGGTCAGGATTGTTGATAACAGTGCAGTTTTGGTGGACAGCCTGTTTTACTCCATAGCGTATCAATCATTTGATGGTGTATGGCACGACAGTGTAAAATCGGACACATTCTTTTACACAATTCCTCCAGCAAACAGTGAAGATGTTGTGAGATATTTTGGTTTTGCAATGGATGACAGCAGTAATATTTCTTATTCAGATACCTTCTCATACACAGTGGGTGATACATCCACATCACAATACAGGATACTTTTTGATTTTACCAAGGAGGAGGACGCAGGTAATGCAGATTGGGTGATTGACCGGGATTGGCCAGACCCCTATCCACCAGACCCCTCAGTTGAATCAGACTGGCTTGGTGGAATATCTGCCTGGGGATTTGAACTCCACAGTGCTGGATGGGAGGTAAAGACACTCCCTCCAGAATCTTCCATAACCTATGGAACATCCTCTCCACTTGACCTCTCAAAATTTGATGTTTTTGTAATACCTGAACCCCAGAATCCCTTCTCCTATTCTGAAAAACAGGCAATCTTCAATTTTGTGAGGAATGGTGGAGGCCTTTTCATGGTGGCAGACCATAATGCCTCTGATAGAAACAACAATGGATGGGATTCTCCGAGGGTTTTCAACGACCTTGGAATCCTTGATTCCTTTGGTATGCACCTTGATACAACAGGGGAATCTCCCAACAGTGTTTCAGACACATTTACAATCATTCCTGATACAAACAACCCAATAATCAAAAACGACTTTGGGGTGGCACATGGCATTTCCTTCCACCTTGGGGATGTGGCACGTATTGAAAACTCATACAATCCATCAGCAACAGGTGTGATACTTTATGGTACGAAACTTGCTGTGGTGGCATCATGTACCTTCGGTAATGGCAGGGTTGTTTTAATAGGTGATTCTTCTCCATGTGATGATGGTACTGGAAGTCCAGGTAATACCCTCTATGATGGATGGAATGAGTATGATGATAGGATTGTTTTTCTGAATGCAAGCCTCTGGCTTGCAAGAGGTGGCATGGGTGTGTATATAAATCAGGATAAAAAGGAGAAAACATGCTTTATAACATCAAGAGCCTTTACATTTGATAACAGTATAAATGGGGTAGTGGCAGTATACGATGCCACTGGAAGAATAATTTTTGAAAAATCTTCTGTAAGCAAGGGTGACATAGTGAGGTTTTCTTGCTCAGGAATCTATCTGTTGAGAATAAATGGGGAGGTCAGGAGGTTGATTGTTTTTTAGACGTTGACTTCTCTTTTTTAGGAGACACTTCTCCTGATTTTTTCCCATTCCCATTGGAGGATTTTTTGTAATCAGTTATATAGAAACCCGAACCCTTGAATATAAAACCCACACTCCCTGAAAAGATTTTTTTTGCAGGAGCACCACATTTCGGACATGTGGCACCTTCTCCATCAGCCATACTCCTTAACTCTTCAAAGATATGACCACATTTTGTGCATTTGTATTCGTATATTGGCATCCCTCACCTCCTGAAAAATAGGGGGGCATACTGCCCCCCCTTAATCCTTAATACATGTCGTATCCGCCACCACCAGGTGTGGCAGCAGGTGTTTCTTTCTTCTCAGGAATCTCAGCAATGAGTGCCTCTGTTGTGATAAGCAGGGCAGCAACACTTGCAGCATTCTGGAGTGCACTTCTTGCAACCTTTGTTGGGTCAATGATACCAGCCTTTACAAGGTCTTCTATCTGCCCTGTCTGTGCATTGTACCCAACATTGCCCTCTGCACCCATCACCTTCTCCACTATGATAGCACCCTCATCACCTGCATTCAGGGCTATCCACTTAAGGGGCTCCTGTATTGCCTTCATCACTATTTCACATCCGATTTTCTCATCACCCTCAAGTTTCTCTGCGAGTTTTTCAAGTTTTGGGATTGCCCTGATAAATGCAGTTCCACCACCTGGAATGATTCCCTCTTCAACAGCAGCCTTGGTGGCATGAAGTGCATCCTCTACCCTTGCCTTCTTCTCCTTCATCTCCACCTCGGTGGCAGCACCAACCCTGATAACAGCAACACCACCGGAGAGTTTTGCAAGCCTTTCCTGGAGTTTCTCCCTGTCATAATCAGAGGTTGTCTCCTCTATCTGTGCCTTTATCTGCTTTATCCTTGCCTCTATATCCTCTTTCTTGCCCATACCATCAATGATGGTGGTATTATCCTTGTCAATCCTCACCTTCTTGGCACGGCCAAGGTCACTGAGCTGTGCATTCTCAAGTTTCATTCCTGCTTCCTCAGATATCACATTGCCACCTGTGAGGATTGCAATGTCCTTGAGCATCTCTTTTCTCCTGTCTCCATAACCAGGAGCCTTGACTGCAGCACACTGTAATGTGCCACGCAGTTTATTCAGAACCAATGTGGCAAGTGCTTCACCCTCCACATCCTCTGCTATGATGAGGAGTGGTTTACCCATCTGCGCAATCTTTTCAAGAAGGGGAAGCAGGTCCCTCATTGAGGATATCTTTTTGTCGTGAATCAGGATGTAAACATCGTCAAGTTCTACTTCCATCTTCTCAGGATTTGTTACAAAATAGGGAGATATGTAACCCCTGTCAAACTGCATACCTTCAACCAGTTCAAGCTCTGTTTTCAGACCCTTACCTTCTTCAGCAGTAATAACACCATCCTTCCCAACCTTGTCCATTGCCTCAGCAATGATCTCACCAATCTCCTTATCATTGTTGGCAGAGATGGTGGCAATCTGCTCTATTTCCTTCTTGTCCTTCACCTCATCAGAGATGCTCTTCAGGAATTCAACCACCTCGTCCACTGCCTTTTCAATTCCCCTCTTCAGTGCCATTGCATTTGCACCCGCAGTCACATTCTTCATCCCTTCTTTGAATATTGCCTCAGCAAGCACAGTGGCAGTTGTGGTTCCGTCACCAGCCACATCACTGGTCTTGGATGCCACCTCTCTCACCATCTGTGCTCCCATATTCTCAAAGGGGTCTTTTAATTCAATCTCTTTTGCCACTGTAACACCGTCTTTTGTTACAGTGGGTGCTCCCCATTTTTTCTCAATGGCTACATTCCTTCCCTTGGGACCGAGAGTAACCTTCACTGCTGATGCCAATTTTGTAACACCTTCGAGTATCAGTCTTCTTGCTTCCTCAGCGTACTTTATATCCTTTGCTGCCATAGTTCACCTCCTTATTTTACTATTGCCAGAATGTCATCCTCATTCAGGATGAGATACTCCTCTCCATCAATCTCCACCTCTGTGCCTGCATACTTACCAAAAATCACCTTGTCACCCTTTTTCACAGGTAGAGGTTCGTCGTCCTTTGGAACATCGGCGACCTCAATCACCTCACCCATCTGAGGTTTTTCTTTTGCAGTGTCAGGGATAATGATGTTCCCAACCTTCTTCTCCTCTTCCTCAATCCTCTTTACAAGTACCCTTCTTCCAACTGGTTTGACAGTCATATACACCTCCTTTTTATTGTTTACCCTGAAACACTAATATAATTAACTCAAGTTTCAGATATGTCAAGACCTGAAAAATAAAATTTTGAAAAGAAGTAACGCTTTAATAATCAAGGAATTAAAGGATATTATAGGAAAATTTATGACAAAAAAAACAAAAAATGACTTTGGGTTTATTGGTTAATAGTAATTGAAGATTTTTTGGGTGTTGTCTATTCTTGACTTTTTCTGAAAGGAAGGGTATTATTATCCCTATGAAAAAGGTTTTTATTGTTGGGATTGATGGAGCCACATTTGACCTTATAAGGCCCTGGGTGAAACAGGGGTATCTTCTCAATTTTAAAAGATTTATGGAGAATGGAACCACAGGGTATCTCAGGACAACCATTCCTCCTTTGACACCTTCTGCATGGACATCATTTATGACAGGACTCACACCTGAAAGGCACGGGGTCTTTGACTTTTATTATCTTGGAGAGGATTTCAAAATAAAGGTTTCCACAAAAGCAAAGGGTGTTAAATCCATCTGGAGAATACTCTCCGCCAGTAATAAGAAGGTAATAAGTATTGCTGTTCCCATGACATATCCACCTGAACCTGTTAATGGAATAATGATAGGGGACTTCTTCACCCCGTCGCTTGATTCCCGTTTCACCTATCCACCAGACTTCAAGGAGACCCTTTTGAAGAATATCCCTGATTATAAACTGATTGAGGACTGGAAATATACAGACAGGGATGAGGACAGGGAGAGGTACAGGGATGCAATATTTGACCTCCTTGATGTGCAGTTCAGGACAACGGTATTTCTCATGGAGAAGTATCCCTGGGATGTGATGATGACAACATTCCTTGCCACAGACCACAGTCAGCATTACTACTGGAAATTTATGGATGAAAAACACCCTGATTTTGACAGAAGAGGGGCAGTGCGTTTCGGGAGTGTTATTCTTGATGTGTATAAAAAGGTTGATGAGTATCTTGGATACTTTATGGATACGCTCAAGGATACCACAATTGTCTTTATGTCCGACCATGGTGCAGGCCCCTTATATGGAACCGTCTATATGAATAACTTCCTCAAAAGGTATGGGTTTTTGAAGTTGAAATCCAATTTCAGGGTGGGTTGGAAAAGGTTCCTTTATGGGCTTGGCATAACCCCGGAATCAATGGCAAGGACTGCTGCAAGGCTTGGCTTGTCAAAGAAACTTGCAGGTGTGAGCCTTGGTGGCAGGAAGAAACTTGCAAACAGGATTGGCATCACATTTGGGGATGTGGACTGGAAAAAGACATACGCCTATTCATTCGGTTATTACAGCCCCATTTACATCAATTCAAAACTCCGTTCAGAAAATGGTGTTTTAAGCAGGGAAGACCACAAAAAGGTTGAGGAGGAGATTGTTTTACTCCTGAAGGAACTGAAAGACCCATATACAGGAGGCCGTCTTATAACAAGCATCTGGAGGAGGGAGGAACTCTATCCAGGCCCGATAAATCCTTATATACCGGATATCATCCTCTCAATGGGTGACTTTGGATACACGGGTAGCACATTCCCCTTCCCTTCCAGAAGGATTGTATCAAAATCAATGACATACAAGTCAGGAGACCACAGGATAAACGGTGTGTTTGGAATCATGGGTGAAGGTATAAAGCAGGGACTCTGGTATGAAGGAGCGAGAATAATTGATATTACACCCACAATACTTGAGTATCTTGGTATAAAAACCGATGTAAATTTCAGTGGAAGTGTATTGAAAATCTTTGAGGGAGGAGAGAATGAAAAAATATCGTGATATTTATGCCTTTTTGTTCTATTTCATCCTTGGGATTGTTTATTTTGGCAAGGTTCTCTTTGGTAAAGGGATGTTGTTTGGTACAGACTGGTTGCTTGGTGCATATGCAAACCAGTCCTGGATGGCACAGTTTGTTAAAACCTATCATGAGTTTGCCTACTGGAACCCATATATCTTCTGTGGTTATCCAACAGTGGCCTCATTCTTTGGTGAGATGTTCACCCCGGTTCTCTTTATGAGATTGTTTCTCCCGACCCATATCACCTTTGCCTGGTTGTTTGCAAGCATGACATTTGTTGGCTCATTTGGTATGTATCTGTTTCTCAAGGAGATTGGTATAAGACCCATATACAGAATTCTTGGGGGACTTGTGTACGGATGGTCTGGTTTCTTCCTGTCCACTGTTTATGCAGGACACCATTCAAGAATGGTCAGCGCAGAGTTGTTCCCCTTGATTATGTATTTGATCCTCGCAGGAATGAACAGAAAATCAATAAGGTATTTTATACTTGCAGGTGGAACAGGTGGACTTGCCCTGCTTATGGGACACTTCCAGATGACCTATTACATGGTTCCCACTGCACTTGCATTTGTTATATACATCTTTGTTATAAACAGGAAGGACTATAAAAGGGAGGAACTGAAGAGGATTGGGATTGGTCTTGGACTCACACTCCTGATAGGTTTCCTCATGTATTCCTTTTATATTTTCCCTGTTCTGAAGAACATGCCCTATGCATCAAGGGGTGCAACACGTGGATATGAGTTTGCAACATCCTGGTCAATGCCACCTGAAGAAACCCTTAATCTCATAACCCCTCACTTTTCTGGTCTTCTTGATAACTACTGGGGAAGAAACTACTTTAAACTCCATACAGAATTTGCTGGCATCCTTGTTCTCCTGCTTTTCTTTGGTGGAGCAATACTTGAATACAGGAAAAGATGGGTTAAGTTCTTCCTCTGGGTGCTTGGTGTTACACTTATCTTTGCATGGGGTGGTCATACATTCTTCTTCAGGATATTTTACTACCTTCTGCCTGGCATAAAAAAATTCCGTGCCCCGAACATGATTTTCTATCAGTGTGTTTTTTCAATGGTGGTGATTGGATTTATTTTTCTTGAACACATAAAATGGGATAAGCGGCTGAGAAATTATCTGATTGGGTTTACTGGGTTTCTTCTCTTAATGGCAATAATCTTCTCAATAGGCAGGTCAGGGTTCATCAGCAGTTTTTCATCCTTCATCTCCTCTAAACTCGCAAGGACTTACTCGCAGCAGCTTATCATGCAGAAAATCTCAGCATTGAGGCAGAACTATTCCCATTTAATAAAGGGGTTATGGCTCTCCCTGCTCTTTGGGCTTCTCTATGCAGGAATAATCATCGGGATTTTGCAGAGAAGGTTGAAGGGATGGATGGGTGTGACCATTATGGGTATCCTCTTTTTACTTGAGATGTGGCCTGTTGAGAGAAGGTTTGTGAAGATAGTTCCCACACCTGATGTGTACTTTGCACCGGATGAGGTTGTGAACTTCATAAAACTGGACACAGGAAAGTTCAGGGTATTTCCCTTGAGATACCAGCATGATAAAGACGGCCTCCTCATGATAAATGGGATTGAGAACATTGGTGGATATGGTGGCAACCCACCAAAACTGTACCAGAAATACATTGGAGCAGAGAAAACGGTTCTGTTCCAGCCCATGGCACTGATAAGGAATCCACACCTTATTGACCTTCTGAATGTGAAGTATCTGATAGATGTGCCCCTTCCAGAGGACTTCTCAAAATATCCGCAGAATGTGAGACAGCAACTTGTTTACTGGCAGAACTTCCTTTCAAGGTTTGAGATGGTTTATCAGGGCAAAAACTATGTTATTTACAACAACCCCTATGCATGTGAGAGGGTGTATCTTGTTGGCAACTACCATGTACTTGACTCACATGAAAGAATACTAAATGCAATTAAAAACCCTGATTATTCATATAAGGATTCTGTATTCCTTGTTGATAAACCAGAATTTGAACCAGGAAACAGTAGGCCAGATTACCAGATTGATATTGAGGAATACTCACCCAATAGAATATTATTGAAGTTAAGGACGGACATTCCAGGCATACTTGTTTTTTCAGAAAACTACCATCCAGAGTGGAGCGCATATGTTGATGGAAAGAAGGTGAAGGTTCACAGGGTGAACTTCCTCTTCAGGGGTGTTGAGGTTCCAGCGGGTGAACACAGGGTATCAATGGTCTACTCTGCAAAGCCTGAACACCTTGGGCTCTACCTATCAATCCTCGGGTATCTGTTGTTTATTGTTGGGTTCTTCCTTCCTGGTGGAGGGAAGGTTTCTGATAAAGATAAGGATAAAGATTAGTTCAATCAGCGAATAGATAAGTGTTCCTGTTGTCAGGGAGATTTCCACACCCCTGAGCAGGCTGTTTTTAAAAAGGCCGGGCATTAAAAAGATAATGGCGAGTCCAGTGAAAAGGGCAACAAGTGTGTATTTTGCCTTACCAATCGCAATCAGTATCCTGTTTCCCAGTCTTCCCAGCAAGAGGAAGGATACAAAGAGGGATACAAGCAGGAAATCCATTCTTCCAGGCCCCGTGGTTTTTTTATAGAGAAGTTTCATCAGGATTGGACCCGTGAGATAGAAGAAAAGTGTCAGGGATATTGATACAATAGAAACAAATTGTATCCCTCTCTTTATGTAATGTTTTGCCTGCCTGAAGTCACCTGCACCAAGGGAATTTGAGATATTGGGGAAGATGCTTGCAAAAAGTGCAATCATCAGGGTTCTTATTGCACTCACAGGCACAAACACGTAATTGAACAATCCAGCGATTGTATTCCCTGCCTCTTTGCCATACAATTTTATCACAATACTTCCAGACCTGAAGAGAAACATATCAAGGAAATTTATTATTGAGAGAGAAACAAATAGAAAGTAGATACCTTTTATCTCAAATCTTTCAGACGCAGGAAACCATCCCCTGTTCTTTCCTATGATGGCACATATGAGTGCAGGAAGAAGAGGAGAAAGACCAATGGTCCACATAAGACCATTGAGACCAAAGCCTTCGGGGATAATAAGATAGACAATCATGCCCAGAAACAGGAAAAAGGAGAAAAGGATGTTTATAAGGGCGAAAAAATGAAATTCCCTGTGGGCTTCAGAAAGGGAAAGGGTGATTCTGAATCCAGCAAAGACAATGGTTCCAATGATAAAAATCAGGAGATAAAGGTAATGACCATCAAAGAAGCGGAAGGTCGTCCACTTTGATAGAATTGTAAAAACAAGGATGAAAATCAGGGAGAATATAATGTAAAAGATATAGGATAGTTTTATCACATACCCTGCATGCCCTTTCCTGTTCTGAGCAAGATAAAAGGAGACATTCCTAATCAGTACATCCCTTGGACCTGCATTGAGGATAACGGCAAATGATAACACAAGGGAGTAGAGTATATTGAGCATACCAAACTCTGCTGCTGGCAACTTCCTACCCAGAACAATCTGGAAGAGGAAAACAAAAACAGCGGAGACAATCTGACCTATGGAGGAATAAAAAAAGCCCTTTCTCACACCCTGTGCCATACCCCCATTCTATCTTCCCCCTCCCCCCTGTCAACCCCTCCCACCACACCCCTCCACCCCCACCCCTTTGGGGTCAGTCATTAACAAGTAACATTTTTTAAATAACAGTTAAACCCATCGCTTTGAATCACAGATAGTTAAAAAAGTTCATCAGGCGACCATACTCTGCTATTTTAACGGCTTTATAATCAAGGAATTATTTATGGAAAGGGTTTTGCAGTGTAATTTTGTTATGTATATCTACCTGAAAACAAATATAATGCAAGTTTCCAGCAGGGTATGCGTGCTCCATCTGAAAGATTTCAGGTGGAAGTGCCACAAATTAGATAAAAACTTGATAATTAGGGTGTTGAGTTGTAAATAGAAAAAGTGTGTGGGTGTATGGTGAAGAGCAGGGTTTTGAGTATAAGTAGAGTGGAGGAAGGGTTTATTTAGGTAGTACTTTGATAGTGAAGAGGATGGTAACTGGAGGAATGTTACTTGTTAATGACTGACCCCGAAGCGGAGAAGGGATTGGTTTATGCGCAGGTAGTAAATACCCATGGGAAGGGTGGAGACGTCTATCCTTCCACCAGTACATATACCCTGTGATATTTTTCGTCCTGTGATGTCATAGATTGTATAGTTAAAGTTGTCCATTCCATTGATAATCAGGTAATCCTTGACTATGGTGGATTGGAGAATCGGCGTGATTTCTTCAATGATTACTGTTCTTCCAAAGAGATATT
>Ga0190359_1001007_pt1 | contig 18429 bp, 23 predicted proteins | sample 48721823_MG_FD_161269 | JGI IMG/M metagenome (GOLD analysis project Ga0190359, IMG submission 161269) | Hydrothermal vent microbial mat bacterial communities from Southern Trench, Guaymas Basin, Mexico - 4872-18-2-3_MG | ecosystem: Environmental > Aquatic > Marine > Hydrothermal vents >... | reverse complement strand
GTTATACTGATTTGCCTTCAACGCTTGATTATATCCGTAACCAAGAGCATCATCATGCCATTGCTGGAAACTGAAACCTTTAGGTTTCAGAGGAGGTCATTTTATTTTATCTTGTTGGCTTTAAAAAATTCGCTTGCAGAGAATGTTCTTTTACATTTAGTACACTGAAATACGACTTCACCAGAGGGACTTGGAAAATCTGATTTTATGATTTTATCATTGTCACATCTTGGGCATCTTAGTTCTAACCATTTTAGTTTAAAAAAATTATTGCATTCTTTACAGAAGAAAATGTCTTTTTTGCATAATAACATCTTATGTTGTGCAGCGTTGCAAACCGGACAGAAATTTATTTCTGGCATTTTTTTTCTTCACCTCTGTATGAGTTATTCCTGTTAATAAGTTCGTCCCATTCTACTTTATGACCATCAAATTCTGGTCCATCACAACAGGCAAATTTTGTTTTATTGTTTACGGTAACCCTACAACAGCCACACATCCCTATTCCATCTATCATGATTGGATTTAATGATACAATAGTCTTTACTTTATTTCTTGTTATGTCACTTATTACCTTCATCATAATTGTAGGTCCTATTGCCATTACTAGGTTTATTTTTTCTTCTTCCATGACCTGCTTTAGTACATCCGAAACCAATCCTTTTTTTCCTTTGCTTCCATCATCAGTAGCTATAAATAGAACATCACATGCACCTTTTAGTTTTTCTTCCCAAAATAAATGTTTTTTACTTTTTGCTCCTATTATTGTTATTATATGGTTCTTTGCTTCTTTTAGTGCTTTTGCAATAAGGTAGATAGGAGCTATTCCTAGCCCACCTGCAACTAAGCAGACTGTTCCATATTCTTTAATATTTGTTGGATTTCCAAGAGGACCAACAACATCATTTATACTATCTCCTTTTTTCATACTAGCCAATATTTTTGTTGTTTTACCTACAGCAAGGAATACTATCGTAATTGTCTTCTTGCTCTTATCAGCAATAGTCAGGGGAATCCGTTCTCCTTTTTCATTTATCCTTAGAATTATGAACTGTCCTGGTTTGGCTTTTCTTGCTATCTCAGGAGCCTCTATCTCTATGAGGTATGTATCTTCAGCTAGTTTCTTTTTTTGGAGTAGATGGAACATCTTACTTCATGAGATATTTTTTTGGATTTATGTCTAAATCCAAAAATAAATCAGCAGCCTCTTTTAATTTAGATGAACTGGATCTTCCAAAGGCAATTACTTCTATCTTACATCCTAGTGCATATTTTATGTGCATTAGTAGTGGAACAAAGTCCCCATCCCCGCTTACCAAGATAACGACATCTAGTTTAGGTGCAAGTTCAATCATATCTACTGCGATTCCAATATCCCAATCACCTTTTTTGTGTCCTCCGTAGAAAACTTGTAGGTCTTTTGCTTTAACTTCAAAACCAATATTCTCTAGAGCATCAAAAAAGCTTTTTTCTTCTTTAAAATCAGTTTTTATTACATAAGCGATAGCTCTTATTAAGGTTCTACCTGCCACAGCTGTTTTTAGTATTTGTGCGAAATCTACCTTTGACTTATACATATATTTGGCTGAATAGTATAGATTTTGGACATCTACGAATACACCAATTCTTTGGGCTTTATTTATTTTCATTTTAGCTTATCTATATTTTTTCTTGTCATTTCCGCAGATTTATCAAGAAGTTCTTTTGCTTTCTCATTTAGTTTTATCTCGATTATTTTTTCAACGCCTTTCCTTCCTAGCTTGATAGGTACCCCGAGGAATATATCATTGTAGCCATATTCTCCATTTAGGTATACAGAAGCTGGCAAGACGCTTTTGCTGTCTTTAACTATTGCTTCTACCATCTCTAAGATTGAAGACGCAGGTGAGTAATACGCAGACCCTGTTTTTAGATAGTTCACAATCTCTGCTCCACAATTTCTTGTTCTTTCTATTATTCTCTCTATTTTTTCGTTCTCCATTAGCATAGTTATTGGTATTCCACTCACTGTAGTATATTCTGGTAAAGGAACCATTGAGTCTCCATGTGAGCCTAGGACTAATCCTTGTACATTCTTTGGATTTACATCAAGCTCCTTTGCTATAAAGTTTCTAAGTCTTGCAGAGTCTAATACTCCTGCCATACCAATAACTCTCTCTCTTGGAAAGCCTGTTCTTTTTAGCGTTAGATAAGCCATTACATCTAGTGGATTTGTTACTACAATTAGAATAGAGTCTGGTGCGTATTTCTTTATGTTATCACACACGCCCTCTATAACTTTTTTATTTTTTTCTAGCAGGTCTTCTCTTGACATTCCAGGCTTCCTAGGAAACCCTGCTGTAATAATCACAATATCTGAATTCTCTATTTTCTCATATTCACAACAACCTTCTAAATTACAACTAAATTGCATGGTTGGAGAGGAACACTCTATATCTAGAGTTTTTCCTTTTACAGATTCAACAATATCAAGGAGAACTATTTCTTTTGCTAATTCTCTTTCTGAAATCAATAGGGCAGTAGTCGTTCCAACTTGTCCAGCACCAATGATACTTATCTTAATTTTTACCCCCCTTTATATTTGGTTATGGGTTTTTGAAAATGATTTAAATAGTTTTTGGTAAGCGTTTAAAGAATTTTATGTTTTTAATCTAAGCATGGGCTATTCAATGTCTTTTAGTTTGCCGAATTTGTATACCTTATCAGCTACGATAAACACCTCAAATTCGGATATGTTATTTTTTAGAAAAGGGCTCAGCAATTCTTCTTTTTTTATGTCTATCCCTTCTGTAACAAAATTAAAACTTGGTTGTACAATAAGGTTTTTTCTTTTCCATTTTCCTTTTAGGAAACATTTGAACAGTTCTGTTCTTGGACCTTCTCTTATAGTTATTGCTGGATGTTCATGCCCTATGATTATTGTTTTAATCCCATGTAAGATATCTTTTTCTGGTAATTTGTGTCCATGGATAATTAAGGTGTTCCTTAGTTTATAATGTTTTAGTACAATTATATTTCTTTTTTTTGCTATTGGTCCTAGGATTGTGTCATGATTTCCCTTTATCAATATGATTTTTTTGCAATAATTGCTTAAGAAGTCAAGTAATCTTAAGGTAAACTTCCATTCTTGTTTTGATATGCTTCCAAATTCATGCTTTACATCACCATTTATTATTATTCTTTCCAGATTTTTTGTTTTAGATAATACTTCTTTTAATCTTTTTATGACTTCTCTAAATTGGAATCTTGGGATTAGTATCCCTTGTTTATTTAGGGCTTCTTCATAGCCTATATGTGTGTCTGTAAGTATAATTGTTTTGTAGTTCTTTAGGAATAGGCATAGGTCTATTATTTCTATGTTTCTTGTTATTTCCATATCTTAGTTGGAAGGTTGGTGGTATATAAATAATTTGTTGGAGATTCAGGATTTGTCAAGTTTACTGAGATTTGTTGAAATACGAGAATCAGAATAAAAAATAAAAAATAAAAAATTGTTTATTTGTTTTGTCCCAACTTCCAGACATCTTTCAATGCTACAATAACTGTTGCTGGAACAACAAAAGCTAGAAGCTGGGTGAAGATTCTACTTAGGTATTCCCCTATGTATACTATACCTCCTAGGGTGTTTGCTGCTCCTCCTAAGCCTGCTGCTATTATTAGGACAGCAGCTACCAATAAGAACTCTTTTGTTTCAGAGCCTGCCACATTGAGGAAACCTACTATAAGACCCAAAACGACTAGTAATGAGGCTAGCCATGGGGTTGCGGTTCCCAATGAGACAAGACCTAGTATCACGGCAATTATTACGCCTATTATAAAGGCATAATTGCCTACTTTCTTGTCCATTCTTTTTTCACCTCCTTTGTTGTTTATAATTATTGATAATCAATACTGAATATCAACATATATAAACTTTTCGATTATGGTTGTTGGTAATCTTTTTATATAAGCATTAATTTAATTAATTATAACCAAGGGTGGGTGTTTTTAATGTTTAATTCAGATATAGAAAATAAAATAATTGATTTTATAAAAAAGAGCCCTCTAGGAGTAACTTCTTCTGAAATAGCAAGGTTTTTAGGCTTAAATAGGATGACTATAACCAAATATCTTGCCATTATCAAAGAGAAAGCTTTAATTGACTTTAAACAATTAGGTATGGCTAAATTATGGTACATTCCTGTTGTGTTAAATAAGGAGCTTTACTTTAATGAGCTAATATCGAATTTGGCTTCTTTGATGAAGGACGAGACATCAAAGACTAAGATAAAAAAAGCAGCAATAGAAACAGCCAAGTACATTGATGAGGTTTATAGAAAGTTCCATGGGGTAGATAAGCTTTCTTTGCCACAGGTTATAGAAGCACTGGTTAATGCCCAAGAGAAGATTGGTGGGATGTTTGTTGTATTAAAGCAAAATAATAAAGAGATTATTTTGAGGAATACAAAATGTCCTTTTGGAGAGAATGTAAAGAAAAATCCTGGATTATGTGCAACAACCTCTGCTATAGCTGGAGTGATAACAGCAAGGAATCTGGGGTATAGCAAGGTTACAGTTAAAAAAACAATTGCTAAGGGGGCAAAAGAGTGTTTAATCCACATTCAACTAAGGAGGGATAAGAAAAAAACTAGTTAGGTTTATGTTATTGAGCTATTGGTTGTGTTATTTGTTTTTTCTTCTATATATTTCTTGCAAATTTCTTGCAAATATTCTTGTTTGTCTGTTGCCATGTATCCAGTAATGGTGTTTGTATTGCTGTATAAGGTAAAGCCATTGAAATAGAAAAATACAAAGTTTCCAACTAACAACAAGATAATCACTGCAGATAGAACTTTGAGTCTTGTTCTGGACTTATTTAGTAGCTCTCTCTGGATTTTTATTTCGTTTTCTCTTATCTCGTATTCCCTTAATATTTCATCAATGTCATTGGCATTATAGCCACATTTTAGCAGATATTTTCTTATTTTCTCTAAAGGAACTCCTTTTTCTATTTCTGTCTTAACAAAATCCTTTATTAGCCTTTTATACATCTTTTATTTTTAGTTTTTCTCTTAATTTTTTTTCAACATACTTTGGTATCATCCCATTAAGGTTTGCTCCAAGTCTAGCTACCTCTTTAACTATTGATGCACTTAAGTAGCAATACATCCCTCTTGTCATTATGAATATGGTTTCTATATTCTTGTTAAGTTTTCTGTTCATGAGGGCAGATTGAAATTCATAATCAAAATCAGACACAGCTCTTAAACCTCTAACTATCGCAATAGCCTTCTTTCTTTTTGCAAAATTTACTAATAAGCCATTGAGAGCTTCTATTTCTACCTTAAGCCCTTTTGTTACTTTTTTTAGCATGTCTATTCTTTCTTTTAGACTAAAGAGGTATTTTTTATTTGGATTTTCTCCTACGGCGATTATCACTTTATCAAATATCTTTAAAGCTCTTTTTAGTACATCTAAATGCCCATTTGTTACAGGATCAAATGAACCGGGATAGACTGCTATTTTTTCCATTTTTTCAATTTTTTTGTTCTATTCTTTTTATTATTTCTTCAACTTGTTTTTTTGTATCTTTGATTTTGTTGCTGTTGTCTATTATGTAGTCTGCATATTTAAGTTTTTGCTTTTGGTTGAGTTGTGATTTAATTATATTCCTTATTTCTTTTTTTGTGTATTTTCTTTTCTTTAAAATTCTTCTTAGTTGTTCTTCTTTTTTTATTTTTACTACCAATAATTTATCAACTAAATCTAAACAATTGGCTTCAATCATTAAAGCACCATCTATTATAATTTTTTTGTTTTTGGTTTTTTTTATTATTGATTTTATTTTTTTTATTATTGCTGGATGTATTATTTTATTTAGTCTAACTAGCTCTTTGTGATTATTGAAAACAATATCTTTGAGTTTTCTCCTATTGATTTTTCCTTTTGTTAGGATTGAGGTTCCAAACTCTTTTATAATAGCGTTTTTTATTTCTTTTTTATTTAGCAGACTATGGGCTATTTTATCTGCATTGATAATCTTATAGCCATAGCCTTTGAACATTTCAGCAATTGTTGTTTTTCCAGAGCCAAAAGTGCCTGTTATTCCTATTATCATGGTTATGCCATCCGGTTTGATATATATAAACCTTTTTATTCGCTCTAGAAATCAAAATTAAAGAACTACTATTCCCTTCGGGTTGATTGAGACTCCTTTTTCTGTTATCTTTAGAGGGAATATTTTCTCTGGAATTTTTGTTCCCCTCATTTTTACAATCTCTAGGCCCCTTATTCTTTTCCCCTTTTTTCTTGCGTGATATACATATATTGTGCTATCAACTTCAAATTCCAAGGTGCCAGAAACAGGGCTATCATCTGGTTTCAAATCTTGTGATACAAGGAGAGATGTACACTCCCATTTATCCAATAATTCAAATAAGGCTAAAGCTGCTTCTTTTTTTGTTAGTTCATCTTCATATAACAATGCAAAGGATGTTATTGAATCTATCACAAGCCTTTTTATTTTTGATTTTTGTATTATGGATTCTACAATTCCGCCACCTTCGGTTATAATCTGTTTGACTTGTTCTGGAGTGTATTCTAGGAAAATGAATTTTCCACTTTTTTCATATTTTTCTAGGTCCCAATTAAATTCGAGCATATCATTATACAGCTTTTCCTTTTTTTCTTCAAATGTTATATACATTGCAGGGTCTCCTTTCTTTAGCCCTTCCATCAGAAATTGGATAGCAAATATTGTCTTACCAGAACCAGGACCGCCTACAATTAGGTTGACACTATTCTCCACAAAACCACCCTCAATAAGCTTATCTAGCTCCTTTACTCCTGTAGGAACCCTAGGTAGTTTGTATACCATTTCTTATAATGTTTTTGTTTGTAAATATATAAAGGTTTTGAATAATGCGGAGAGGAGGATTTGAACCCCCGCAGGCACTAAGCCACATGGTCCTAAGCCATGCCCGTTTGGCCGCTCCGGCATCTCCGCATATTAAACAAGAGTAAAGTAATTATTTAAAAACATTACTAATATTTAATTTCTGTTTTTTATTTTAAAGAGAAGTAACGGAATCTGGGGTAAAAATTGTTGTTTTACCCCTTCATATCCCAACGCCGGGACTGGGATTTTCATAGATTTCTAATTTGAACCCAGATATCCTTTACGGAAACGAGCTTTTTATGGTTGACTCCAAGCTCGCGCAATACCAGGTTATGCGATCCCGGCTTAGGAAGAAAGTGTGTATCAATCTGTTTATAAATCTTTTTGCCTGAGAAAGAATTATTCTACCATTTCAATCTCTATATTGAGTCCTTCTGGGATAGGAACCCTCATAACCAATCTTAGAGCCCTTTCATCTAATCCTAGGTCTATAATCCTTTTGTGAATCCTCATTTCATAATGGTCCCATGTAGAAGTTCCCCCTCCATCTGGTCCTTTTCTTGTGGTTACTCTGAGTTTTTTTGTGGGTAAAGGAATGGGACCTCTCATATCAACTCCTGTCTTTTCAGCTATCTCTTTGATATAGTTACATACTTCATTTATCTTGTTTATGTCTGTACTTGCTATTTTTATCCTTGCCTTTTGCATTTTTTATTGTTTACCTCATGATAATCTGAGCGGTTATCATGAATAATAAAGGGTAATAAAAAATAAAAATTTAATCCTTCTTAACAAGGTCAATACACATTCCTGCTGCAACTGTTGTTCCAGAATCTCTAACAGCAAACCTTGACATCTGTGGTATATCTTTCTGTTTTTCTATAACCAGTGGTTTTGTTGGCTTAACTTTGATAACTGCTGCATCTCCGTTTTTAATAAAGTCTGGATTCTCTTGTAGTACTTCCCCTGTTGCTGGATTAAGTTTCTTCTCAATTGCTTCAATTTTGCAAGCAACCTGTGCTGTGTGTATATGGAAAACTGGTGTGTAACCTACTGTAATAACAGTAGGGTGATTTAAGACAACAATCTGGGCTGTGAATTCTGTTGCTACGGTTGGCGGATTATCTGTGTGACCTAGAACATCTCCTCTGGCAATATCTTTCTTTTCTATTCCTCTTACATTAAATCCTATGTTGTCGCCTGGTTCTGCTTTTTGCATCTGTTCATGGTGCATTTCTATTGATTTAACCTCTCCAGTTACACCTTTTCCCTCCCTAGCAGGCACTACTATTACTTTATCTCCTACTTTCATGACGCCTGTTTCTACTCTTCCGACCGGGACAACACCAATACCAGTTATACTATATACATCCTGTATTGGTAGCCTTAATGGAAGATCTACAGGCTTTTCTGGTGGATTTAATTCATCTAGTGTTTCGTAGAGAGTCTTTCCCTGGTACCACTGCATATTTTCGCTTTTCTTGTACACATTGTCTCCTACAAGTGATGCGATTGGAATAAATGGAATCTTTGATGGGTCATAACCTACTGTTTTTAGTAGCTTAGAGACATCTTCTTTTATCTCGTTGAATCTCTTTTCATCATACTTTACCATATCCATCTTGTTTATTGCTATAATCAATTGATTTACTCCCAATGTTCTCGCTAGGAATACATGCTCTTTTGTTTGTGCCATTACTCCATCATTTGCAGCTACAACTAAAACTCCTGCATCTGCTTGGGATGCTCCTGTAATCATATTCTTGATAAAGTCTCTATGCCCTGGAGCATCAATTATTGTAAAATAATATTTTGGAGTGTCAAATCTTTTATGAGCTAAGTCTATTGTAAGTCCTCTCTCCTGCTCTTCTTTTAGGTTATCCATCACAAATGCAAACTCAAAACCAGGTTTACCTAGTTGTTTTGCCTTTTCTTGTAGTTTTCTTAGCGTTTGCTCATCAATATTTCCAGAGTCATACAACATTCTGCCTACTGTTGTACTCTTACCATGGTCAACATGACCTATAAATACCAGATTTATGTGTGTTTTTTCTTTAGCCATATTCTCACCTACTCTTCATTTTTTGATTATTTTAGTGATTATCTGTTTAAGAGGAATTTTGTTTTTGTTTATAAATGTTATGGTTTAGCGAGCTGTTAGGTTAATCGTGTTAAATATTGAACAATCTTATTCCCGAAATAGAAAAAATTAAATAGATTTTATCTTCTGGGATGGAAGATATGGGGAAGATACTAACAACATGTCCATATTGTGGCTGTGGCTGTGGTTTTTACCTTGATGTAGTAGATGGAAGGGTTTGTGGAGTCACCCCTAGTTATAGTCATCCTATTTCTAGAGGAAGATTATGCATTAAGGGTTTTAATTCTTACGAGTTTGTGCATTCAGATAAGAGGCTTAGAACACCATTAATAAAGAAGAATGGAAGATTTGTTAAAACCACATGGGAGAATGCTCTTGGTATAGTAGCTAAAAAGTTAAATGAGATAAAAAAGAGATTTGGACCAGATTCAATTGCTTTTTTTAGTTCTGCAAAATGTACTAATGAGGAGAATTATCTATTACAAAAGTTTGCAAGGGCTGTGATTGGTACTAATAATATAGACCACTGTGCGAGATTATGTCATTCTTCTACCATTGCAGGTTTAGCCGCAGCTTTTGGCTCTGGGGCTATGACTAATAGCATAGAGGAAATTAGGGATGCCGAGGTGATATTGCTTACAGGTTCTAATACTTCTGAACAACATCCCTTGATTGGGACAAGGATAATAGAAGCAGTAAAATGTGGAGCAAAGTTAATAATAGTTGATCCGAGGGAGATATTCCTGAGTAATGTAGCTTATAAAACTGTTCAACAAAGACCAGGAACAGATGTTGCATGGATAAATTGCTTGATTAATGTTATTATCAAAGAGGGGCTTTATGACAGGGATTTTGTTAAAAAGAGATGTGAGAATTTTGATGTTCTTAAGAAAACTGTAGAAAAATATAAGCCTGAAGTTGTTGAGAAGATAACAGGGATAAAAAAAGAGGACCTAATAGATATAGCAAGAATATATGGAAAGGCAGATAAGGCAACTATAATCTATTCTATGGGAATTACCCAACATACTACAGGTACTGATAATGTTTTGAGCCTAGCAAACTTAGCAATGCTTACAGGGAATGTTGGGAAAGAATCTACTGGAGTAAATCCTCTGAGGGGCCAAAACAATGTGCAAGGTGCCTGTGATGTAGGGGCATTGTGTGATGTTTATCCAGGGTACCAAAAGGTTACAGATTCTAAAGCAAAGAGTAAGTTTGAGAAGGCCTGGAAAACAAAGCTTAGTGACAGGATTGGTTTGTCTGTTGTTGAAATTGTTGATGCTGCATTTAACGGGAAACTTAAGGCTCTTTATATAATGGGAGAGAATCCTGTTTTGTCTGACCCTGACATAAACTATGTAGAGAAGGCGTTAAGAAAAATAGATTTTCTTGTTGTTCAGGATATCTTTATGTCAGAAACGGCAGAGTTAGCTGATGTTGTGTTGCCTGGATGTTCTTTTGCTGAGAAGGATGGAACTTATACCAATACAGAAAGAAGGATACAGCTAATAAGACAGGCAATAAAACCAATAGGGGATTCAAAAGAGGATTGGAAGATTATTTGTGAACTCTCAGTCAGATTGGGCTATAAGATGGGTTATAGGGACACAGCAGAGATAATGAATGAGATAGCAAGCCTTACTCCTATATATGCTGGGGTAAGTTATGAGAGATTACAGGATTTTGGATTGCAATGGCCAGTAAGAGATAAAAAGCACAATGGGATAAGATTCTTACATGAAGGAAGCTTTACAAGGGGTCTTGGCTTATTTCATCCAGTTGAATTTAAAGAACCGAACGAAATGACCAATAGCGAGTATCCTTTTATATTAACCACAGGGAGAGTATTAGAGCAATGGCATACCAGGACACTTACCGGCAAGTCAGTTACTCTCAATAGGGAAGAGCCAAACTGCTATGTTGAGATTAATCCTGATGATGCTAAATCCCTAGGTATTCGGAATGGTTCTAAAGTTAGAATAACCAGTAGAAGGGGTTCAATCATAACTATAGCTAAGATTAAGCCATCAATAAAGGCTGGTGTTATCTTTATACCATTCCATTATAAAGAAGCTGCCGCTAACAGACTAACAAATCCTGCCTTGGACCCTGTAGCTAAGATTCCTGAGTATAAAGTTTGTGCTGTTAGGGTTGAGAAGATATAGAGAGAGGATATAGAAGATAGGAATGTGGTTTATGATGTATAAGATAAGTAAAAATAAATTGATGGAGTTGTTGAAGAGACTTGGTAAAGAGAATAAACTAATAGCCCCAGTTAAGCTGGAAAAAGATGTTGAGTTTGCTTATGTTGAGAATGTAGAGGATATCATCTTTGATTTTGGAAATACAGTAAAGCCAGCAAAGGATTTTTTTCTTCCTCAGTCTGAGAGTATTTTGTTGTTCACTAAAGACCAAATAAGAGCAAATATAAAAAAAGAAAAAAGGGTTTTGTTTGGTATTAGGACATGTGACTTGTATGGTTTAAGGGCCATGGATTTTGTTTTTAAGGATACAGTAGAAGATAATTATTATTTGGAAAAAAGGAAGAATACAATAATAATTGTTTATGGTTGCAGTAATAACTGCAATGACAATGCATTCTGTGATTCATTTTTTGGTCATACAGCAAAAGACAATTTTGATATACAAGTAATAAATATTGATAAGGATAATTTTTTCGTTGAGTTTGGTTCTGATGTGGGAAAGAGTATTATTGAAAAAAATATATCTTTGTTTGCTAAGTTAAATAAAGAAGAACTATACAAAGTTGATAAGATTAAGAATACAAAAATAAATAAAAAAACTCTTAATAAGGATTTGCTTTTTGATAATCTAAACAAAAAAAGATTTGGGCATGTGGATTATTGGAAGGAGATAAGCAAAACATGCTTAAGATGTGGTGCTTGTACCTACTTATGTCCTTCATGCTTCTGTAATAATATCTTTGATAATAGCGAGTCAAGAATAAGGCGTTGGGATAGTTGTATGTTTAGGGGATTCACAAGACAGGCTGGTGGCTTTATACCAAGAGAAGATTTATTCAAGAGGTTTAGGCAGAGGATTTATCATAAGTACAAATGGCATAAGGATAGGTATGGTATAGATATGTGTACTGGTTGTGGTAGGTGTATATCTTATTGTCCAGGTTTGATAGATTATTTTAGAATTATAGAGGAGATTTCAAATGGATAAGAACCCTTATTTACCAAAGATAGTAAAGATAAGAAATGTAATACAGGACACAGAGGATATCAAAACATTTGTACTTGACTATAAACCGAATTTTGTTCCTGGCCAATTTTATATGATTGGTTTGGTGGGGTTTGGTGAAGCACCTTTTACTGCTTCCTCAGCCTCTGGGACTTTCCTTGAGGTAAGTATTAAAAAAATTGGTTCTTTGACTTCTGAGTTACATAAACTTAAAAAAAATGATGTGGTAACGCTTAGGGGTCCTTATGGAAATGGTTTTCCATATGAGCAGTTATCTGGGAAAAATCTACTCCTTGTAGGTGGGGGAATAGGACTAGCACCCTTAAAATCCCTCATAGAACTTGTATTGAAGGATAGGTCTAAATTCGGTAGAATGACTTTATTGTATGGGGCAAAAGATGAGACACAAATCATGTATGAAGAACATTTAAAGAATTTATGGCCAAATATGGATGTTAGTGTCAATGTGTGTGTGGATAGAAAAAAAAGTGCGAGCTCATGGCCAAAAAGTGTTTGTCTAGTTCCAGATTTGATTGATATTGTGTTTAAAAAGAAAAAAGATGAACTTAGGAATACTATTTCTATAATCTGTGGTCCTCCAATTATGATAAAGTTTGTTATTAAAAAATTGTTGGAGTATGATATAGAGGAAGGGAATATCATAGCAACTTTAGAAAGACAGATGAAATGTGGCTTTGGGAAGTGCGGTCACTGCAATATTGGGGGGGTTTATGTTTGTCTTGATGGCCCTGTTTTCAATTACAAAGAAATAAAAAAGTTTATTGAAGAATTTTAAGTATCTTACATTGGTATTAAAAAGATGACCCTCATTCTTTTAGCTGGGGGGAAAAGTACAAGGCTTGGAATAGAAAAAGCCTTCTTAGAACTAGAGGGTAGGCTTCTTATTGAGCAGATAATTTGTAAGTTGATGGATTTGTTTGATGATGTTCTTATTATTTCTAGTGGGAATATTGATAAGCTTAATAAGATAGCTAACAAAATATCTGTTAAGTATAGACTGAAGGGGAAAAGAAGGATAGTGGTAAAGCAAGATTTAATCAAGAATAAGGGTCCTCTTGGTGGTATTTATTCAGGTTTATTTTATTCAAAAACAAAGAATAACTTTGTTATAGCTTGTGATATGCCTTTTGTTAATCATAATCTTATTAGCTTTATGTGGAGATTGGCCAATAGATACAATTTTCATATCATAGTGCCGAAGATTAGTAATTTTATAGAACCATTACATGCCGTATACTCTAAAGATGTCTTGAAAAAAATAAAAAAACAGATAGAGTCTGGCAATCTCAAGATATTTGATTTTATCAATAAAATTGAGAAAACGAAGGTAAGGTATATAACTAAAGAAGAAATAGAGAGGTTTGATAAAAATAGGCTATGCTTTTTTAATCTAAACAATATTAGTGATTTAAAAAAAGCAAAATCTTCATTGTCTGCTGGTAAGATATGAATATAAGAAGTTTAAGATGCACTTATTGAAATCCAAATATAAAATAGTAAAAATAAATAACAATAAAAAAGAAACTAAAAATGATTTTGTTGTTATTGAGTTCCCCTTAAAAATATTTGTCAATGACATTGAATTTTTGACATTGCTGTGCTCTCCTGAGAAATTAGAGTATCTTGTAATAGGGAATCTTTATTCCAATATGCTTATTAGTCATATAAGAGAAATAAAATCTATAAAGATAAATATGGTGGATGGTATTGCAGATGTCAAATTAAAAAAAGATGTTGATTTGGGTAATAGATTCAAGGACAGGATTGTTTATTCTACTTGTGGCTCTTTCTATAAAACTTTAAAATTGAAGAAATTAAAGAATAATCTACGGATTGATAAAGACAGGATATTGAGACTTATGAGAAATTTACAAGAAAGCTCTAAACTCTTTATGGAAACAGGTTGTGTTCATTCTTCTGGTTTAGCGAGTAAGGATAAAATCCTTTTTCTTTCCGAGGATATTGGGAGACATAATACTATAGATAAGATAATTGGCTACTCGTTGGTGGAGGGAATAAATAATAGGGGGGATAAAATAATCTTAACAACAGGGAGACTTACATCGGAAATGATTCTAAAATCATCAAGAGCAAGATTCCCTGTTGTTGTTTCTAAGTCAGCACCTACTAATATGGCTATTGAGTTGGCAGAGCATCTCAATGTAACACTGATAGGGTTTGCACGAGGAAAAAGATTGAATGTTTACACAAATAAGGGGCTTGTTTTTTAATTATTTTATTATCTCTATCTTGTCTCCAACCCTTATTTCTCCTCCTTTTATCACTCTTGCAAATACCCCCTCTTTTGGCATTATACAACTGCCTAGTTTTTTTGCTATTGTACAGAAATTGTGGCATTCCTTTCCGATTTTTGAGATTTCCAAGACCACCTTGTTTATTCTTAGCTTTGTTCCTATCTTTAGTTTATGTAAGATTATGCCTTCTGTTGTTATGTTTTCTGCGAATATTCCTTTTTTCAGGCATAGTTTTTTTGTCTTTAATTTTTTAAATTTCTCATAGCTTTCTTTTGCTAATAATGAGACCTGTCTATTGCCTGGGCCAGCGTGAGCATCTCCAATTAAACCATAGTTTTTTTTGAATCTTCCAATCTTTATGTTTTTCTTTGGAACATGTTTTTCTTTGCTTATATTAATAGCAATTACCTTTGCCATTAGAATAACCTCACAGTAACTAGGCTGTCTTTTTCCAGTACTTCTGTGTTCTCTTCAATTTCTATAAAACCATCTGCTTCCGACAATGTTGTTATTGAGCTAGAGCCCCTCATTATTGGAATTACTCTATTATCCTCTATCTTGACTGCCATAAATTCATACCTCCCAATTGTGGAAACAACTTTTCTGGCTAGTCTTGCTTTTATTGTATTTAATGGATATCTTACATTGAGCATTTTCTCTATTATTGGAATAACGAGAATATAAAAATTTGATAGACTGGATGTGGGGTAGCCAGGTAGTCCCAAAACTAGTTTGTTTTTTACTTTTCCAACAAGAACTGGTTTTCCTGGTTTTACAGCGATCCCATGGATAAGTATTGTTCCTATTTCACTAACAGCTTTGCACATAAGGTCTTTTTCTCCTAGGGAAGAGCCACCTGAAAAAATAATAAAGTCTGCTCTAAGACCTTTTTTTATTGTTTCTTTAATCTTTTCTTTATTGTCTTTTACTATGCCTAAGTCAATTACATCACAATTATACTCTTTCAGTCCAGCAATTATTGTTTTTGAGTTAATATCATATATTTTCCCTTTCTCAAGTTTTTCTCCAGCCTTTATAATCTCATCACCAATGGAGAAATATGCCACTACTGGTTTTTTCTTTACTCTTATCTTTTTAATCCCCTGAGATGCGAGATTCCCAATGGTTCTTGGGTTTATTAACTCTCCCTTTTTTCCCACTAGTTTTCCCTTTTTTATATCAGAGCCAATATCAATAATGTTCTCCCCAGGTGTAACTGCTTTGTATATGGTTATTTTATGATTTTTTCTCTCTGTAAATTCAACCATCAATACTGAATCAGCTCCATTAGGTAGCATACACCCCGTTGATACTGCCATACATTCTCTATTTGTTATTGTTTTTTTTGGTACGGTTCCAATCTTTACAGAACCGATTACTCTTAACTCCTTTGGGTTTACATTGGTAGCTCCAAATGTATCCTTTGCTCTTACAGCAAATCCATCCATTGCCGATTTCTTAAAGTGTGGTACATCTATTTTTGCGATTATATCTTCTGCTAAAACCCTTTTAAGCGCCCTGTCTAGTTCTATTATCTCATCATTTTTCTCTTTTATCAGATTGAGTATTACCTCTTTTGCTTCCTTAAGACTTGTAAGTTTACCAAATCCTTCTTTCATCTTTTTTCCTTTTGTTTTATTCTCTGATATGCTTTATAATGTGGGCTATTTCTGGTATTATTAGTTTTTTCATGGCTAGTCTTACAGCATTTGGTGAACCAGGTAAACAGAATATTAGTTTCTTTTTTATTATTCCCGCTGTTGCTCTTGAAAGGAAAGAGGCAGAGCCTATGGCTTCAAAGCTTAGTTTTTGGAATAATGTACTAAAAGCATTAATTTCTTTTTCAAAAAGTGGTTTAATAGTCTCTATGGTTACATCCCTGCTTGTTAGTCCTGTTCCTCCCGTTGTTATTATTACATCAATGTTCTCGCTTATAAGTTTCAGGAGCTTGTTTTTTATTGTCTCTTTCTTGTCTGGAATGATTGAGTAGCTTATGATATTGTATCCTTCTTTATTTATAAATTCCTTTATCAGTTTTCCTGAGCTATCATTTTCAATCTTTCTACTGTCTGATATGGTTACTATTGCAAGATTTATTTCCTTTGGCAGATTTTTTTTGTGTTCTGTATTAGTGTTTTCCATCTTGTTTTTCTTTTATTTTTTCTAAGATTCTTATTTCACTTATTTTTGTATTCGGGTATTGTCCGTTCTCATTTTTTTCTAGGTATTTTACCATGTCCCAAATCGTGTTTAATGCTAAAGAGACTCCAACAAGAGACTCCATCTCAAGACCTGTTTTTGCTACACTTTTTACCACACACCTCACTTCAATACTATTTTTGTTGAGAATAAAGTTAAAATCTATGAAGTCTATTGGAATCTGATGACAATAAGGGATTAGAAGTTGTGTTTGTTTTACTGCATTAGTTCCTACAATCCTTGCTGTTTCAAGGACATCTCCTTTTTTTATTCCTTTGTTTTTTATTTTTTCTATGGTTTCTTCCCTTAGGTATATTCTTCCTGTTGCTATTGCCTTCCTTATTAATTCCTTTTTTTTACTTATGTCTATCATTATTTCCCCTCCTTTAATTTGATTGCTTTTATTATGGATTCTTCTCCTTCAAAATCAATTAAATTATCATTTCTTAGTAAACAAGTTTTTATTTTGCCGTCTGAGGTTATTCTTATTCTCCTGCAATTTTCACAAAATTTGTTATGGAATGGTCTTACTACTTCAATCTTTATATCTCCCAAATCATATTGTTTTCTGTTTTGCATTCTTCTTTTTATTACCATGAGGGCTTTTTTTTCGAGCTCTTTTTCGATATTGCTAAGGTCAAAATAATGTTTTTTGTAGAATTCTTCATTAGTGCTAGTTTTAATTAGTTCTATTAACTGTAGTATTACATCATTCTCTTTTGCGAATTCAATCATACCATCTATTTGGTTTTCATTTATTCCTTTCAGAACAACCATATTAATTTTAATAGGATAGAGCCCAACTTCTTTTGCCCTCTTTAGACCACCTATTATCTGTTCCTTGTTTTTTAGATTTCCTGAAGTCAAAGAATCACAGCCTATGTTAATCCTATCTAATCCTGCATCTTTCAGTTTTTTTGCATATTTTTCTAGTAGTACTCCATTTGTTACTAGGCTTATATCATCAAAATTTTTTTCTTTTATTGTCCTTATTATTTCTATTATATCCTTTCTAAGTAGAGGCTCACCTCCTGTAATTTTAATCTTTCTTATACCCACTTTTTTTACAGCGTTAATAATTTCCTTAATCTTATCTAGACTCATTTCTTCTTTAGAGGGGAGTTGTCCTTCCCTATGGCAATATGGACAACTAAGATTACATCTTTGCGTTATTGATATTCTGATGCTATCAATCATATTACCTTAGCCTCAGCTTCCTCAAACTTTTTAATTAACATCTTACCTAGTGCGTTTAATTTTGTGTAACCACCTGCTTTTTCCCCACCCTTGTGCGTTTCCACTATCTTAGAGCCAAGCCTGTTTTCTATCTTTTTTATGTAGTTATAAGCTGTTTTATTGGATATTTCCAAAAGTTCAGCTGCCTCTTTTAGAGAACTCTTCTTTTCTATAGCCTTTAGTAACATGTACCTACCTTTTCCTATTATTGGTTTTTTATTGTACTCTAGCCAAACTTTGTATTTTGCTTTTATTTTAATCATTATCTTATGCATGCAGATACACTTTCTATTCTGATAAACTGCAAAACTTTGTACTTAAATAAACAACTGAAACCTAACTGTAACTTGTTATCTAAATGAATAGGAAATACCGAAATGTATTTATATTCTTTTCGTTTCAGTTGTAGTAAACCTGTAAAGTAAACCTTAAAAGTATACACTTATTAATTCTTATTTAATAATCAAAAAAGAAGTGTGAAGGGGGTGGCACACTCCAAAAGGAGGTGACACCCAATGAGACTTACA
>Ga0190359_1001006_pt1 | contig 18432 bp, 13 predicted proteins | sample 48721823_MG_FD_161269 | JGI IMG/M metagenome (GOLD analysis project Ga0190359, IMG submission 161269) | Hydrothermal vent microbial mat bacterial communities from Southern Trench, Guaymas Basin, Mexico - 4872-18-2-3_MG | ecosystem: Environmental > Aquatic > Marine > Hydrothermal vents >... | reverse complement strand
CACGATCTGCTCGATGTCGTACTGGGTCCTGGTGAAGCGCAGCAACCCGTCCGGCGAGGTGGTCTGGACGAAACCCGCGGCCTGGATCTTTCTGGTGAACGACTCCATCGACCGGAAGCCCAGGTCGTCCTCTATGGGACCGCTGCCGCCGAAGGCACCGAAGAAGACCACCGCCTCGACCTTTCCGTCCTGGATGAGCCGGTCATACTCCGGGTAGCGGGGCCCGTCATGCGTGATCACGCCGGTCACGGTGGCCGTCATCGTCGTCGTCTCCAGCCGGCAGTCGCTGCGCTGCGGATCCCAGAAGTACCAGTAGGTCTCGTCCCACAGTTCGTGGGAACCGTGGCTGGCACAGCTTTCCCCGGCGCTTCCCAGCAGGTCGTAGGGGTAGCGGGGAACCTCGGCGGGGTAGGTCTTGCCCAGCAGGTGCTCGGGGTCCTCGGGCTTGTAGGCAACGGCGTTGATGCCGGTGATGCGGAAGTGGTTCAACTTCTCGAGAGGGGTGTTGTAGACGTCGACATCCTCGGCGTTCACCCAGGTTCCGTCCAGCAGCCACTCGATGGTGCGCTCCTGCTCCGGTACCACCATCTGCGACTCGATGAACAGGTTGTGTTCGTGGCGCAGGTAGGTGAGCCCGAACTGGGACAGGTCGGCCGGCCCGTACACCGCCTGCCACTTGCCCGGGGTGCGAATATCGCTCTCCAGGGTAACCTCCACCTCGACGGCGTTGACCGCGGAGATCCAGCCACTGTCTTCCTTGCCGGCATCCCTGTAATCCTCGAGAAACGGGTTGTCATCCTCCAGGTTACCATTTCCGCCGCCGCAACCCACCACCAGCACACCTGCCAGCGCCAGCACCATGCGCCAGAAAAGCCTGTTGCACCCGATTTCATTCAGGAATCTCATCGTAAGCACCTCCGCGCCGGTTTGCCCGCCGGTGTGCCAGATTCGAGGAGACGGCTCCGGCGGACGTCGATCGCCAACATGCCCGTGGACAGAGCAAGAAGCGCGCCAGGCGATTCCCCGATACCAATATTCCTGTAATAGATGGGTTTTTGTCTCGTTCCACCAGGCGGGACGGGGATCCGGCTGTTGCCCCGGCGCTACGCGGCTCCGGCCCGGACATGCACCCGGCAGGGAGTTTCCCGCTTGCAAAACCGTCGGACATGTGCGGTAGTGTTGCTCCTCAGGAAAACGGAGGTCATCATGGCATCGGTAAACAAGGTCATCCTCATCGGCAACCTGGGCGCCGATCCGGAGACGCGCTACACCCAGAACGGCCAGCCGGTAACCAACTTCCGCATCGCCACCAGCGAGCGCTTCACCAGCCGCAGCGGCGAGCCCCAGGAACGCACCGAGTGGCACCGCATCGTCACCTTCGGCAAGCTGGCCGAGACCTGCCGCGACTACCTGGCCAAGGGCCGCCAGGTGTACGTCGAAGGCAGGCTGCAGACCCGCCAGTGGGACGACCGCGACGGCAACAAGCGTTACACCACGGAGATCGTCGCCCAGACGGTGCGCTTCCTGGGCAGCCGCTCGGATCGCGGCCAGGCTCCCCGGGCCAGCAACGGCGGCCCGCCTCCCTACCCCGACCAGGGCGAGGACCCGGGCGGACCGCCCATCGGCGACGACGACGTTCCCTTCTGAACCGGCAACGAGCCCGGCGCCCGGCAGCCGTAGTCCGGCCGCGCGCGCCGTGCGGAACGGCAGCCGCGAAAAAACACCCCTCTCGACATCGAGAGGGGTGGACGGTACGGGAAAGTACCGTCAGGGGTTGCCCCCGGCGTCTCAGCGACAGCGCTTCTCTATACAGGTCTTGCCGGTGGGGCAATCCACGTCGCAGTTGCAGGCGCCGGGGTCGAAGCAGAAGCCGTCCCGGCAGATCTGCTCCGGACCGCACTCGGCATCCTCGCAGCAGGGCACGCGGCAGAAGCCGTCGACACACTCCCGGCCCGGCTCGCAGTCGCTGCTGAAGCGGCACTCGGGGGGAATCTCGGCACGGTCGCGGCAGATGCCGCAGTCGCAGAACTGCCCCGGGGCACATTGCTCGTCGTCTGTGCACAGCTGCCGGCAACGGGCATCGACGCAGATGCGCTCGGGCGGACAATCGGCGTCACGGGCGCACTCGGGATCGGGCCGCGGCCGCTCGACGCAGACGAAGCCGTCGCAGATGCGCTCGGGCGGACAGTCGGCGTCCACCACGCACAGCCGGCTGCAGTGGCCGTCGATGCACAGCTGCCCGTCGGCACAGTCGGTGTTGCCGGTGCAGGAATCATCGGGCTCGGGCACGCACACCTGGTCGACGCAGAGCATGTCCTGGGGGCAGTCGGAGTTCATGGCACACAGCAACACGCACCGGCCGTCCAGGCACACCTGCGCCCCGGGACAGTCCTCGGCGGCCAGGCAGTCGCCGCCGGGCTGGGCCGGGCGGCAGACGCCGCCGTCACAGATCTCGCCCTCGGCGCAGTCGGCGTGGCCGGCGCAGCCGGCGGGCACGCAGGCACCGTTGTGGCAGGCCTCGAGCGGCGGGCAGTCGCCGTCTTCTCGGCACTCGACGGCGATGCATTCACCGGCCACGCACAGCGACAGCCCGGGGCAGTCCAGGTTCGAGGTGCAGGGCGGCTGTTCGCGCGGCCGGCAGCGACCCTCCCGGCAGACCTCGCCCGGGTAGCAATCGGAATCCAGCAGGCAACCGGCCAGGCAAACGCCGTCGTCGCAGATCTCGCCCGGGTAACAGTCGGCGTCGCCCCGGCAGCCGGCAACGCAACTTCCCTGCTGGCAGATCTCCCCGTAGTAGCAGTCCCAGTCGGTGTAGCACTCGTCGGCCTGGGGATAACAGCCGTTGCAGTCGCACCACCAGCAGCCGTTCGCGTCACAGAACTCTTCGTAGCAATCGTTCCGGCAGTCGCCGAGACAGGCGCAACCGTCCTCGTCACAGATGGGACAGCCCGCCAGCGACAGCAGCGACGCCGCCAGCAGCAGTCCAACAGTCGCTCTCAGGATGTCTTTCATCTCTACAGCCCTCCTTTCGTCCGGGCCGGCACCGGGCCGGGCCGGCGGTTGTCGGTGCACACCAGGAGTAACTTCAAGAGTCGTGCCAGGAGAAAAAACCCTTGCCGATCGGGCTATTGTCTCATCGCGGGGGCAACGGCGGCCCCGGGGCGCGAGCCCGGCCGTTGCCGGGCCGTGATCCGCGGATCGCGGTTCAACGGCGGGCGGGGTTGACTGGTTCTGGTTTTACATTATTATCCCGGCATGTACCGTTACCGCTCGAAAAACGGCGGCATGTGACAGGAGGGCACTGTGTTCCAGATAGGAACATCACACCTTCCAGAATCGCCAGCCTCGGAACCGTCCGGGAGCGACGGCGAGCTGCGGGATGTTCCCCGCGTCGGCCCGCTCATGTGGTTGATGCTGCTGGCGCTGGTGCTGCCCCCGGCCTTCCTGGTGCTGCTGCAACGGTTGGATCCGACCCCGGTGGCCACCCGCCCGTGGGTGGTGCTGCTGTGCCTGCCGTTTTTCCTGGTGCTGCTGAGCCTGCCCCGCCGCTACCGGCTGAACGGGCGGCAGCTGGTGATCGAGGGCCTGTTCTACCGCAAGAGAATTCCCCGCGAGCAGATAGTTTCCGCCAGGCGCATCGGTTCCGCCGCGGCCCTGGTCAGCCTGGGCTCGGTGTTCTGCAGCGATCCCGGCCGGGCCATCGAGCTGCAACGCCGGCGGGGCCGGGCGCTGGTGATCAGCCCCCGCCGGCCGGAACTTTTCCTGGCGGCGCTGCCGGCCGGTGACCGGGACCAGGGGGTGTGACATGCAGGTACGCCAGCCGTTTTTCGCCCAGCAGGGCTGGTACCCGGCCGGCGCCGAGGCTTGCCGCCGGGCCGTCGACGAGTACCTGGCCGCCGGCCCGGCACACACCGGGCGCCTGGCCGGCATCGTGCCCCACGCCGGCTGGTACTTCTCCGGGGCCACCGCCGGCAAGACCTTCGCCGCCCTGGCCGGCGCGGAGCCGGAGCTGGTCTTCGTCTTCGGCGGTCACCTGGGGCCGGGCTCACGCCCGCTGTGCATGCCGCGCGGGGCCTTCGGCACTCCCCTGGGTCCGGTCGAGGTGGACGAGCGGCTGGCCACGGCGGCGGTGGAGGAGTTTTCCTGCCGGGTGGAAAGCAGCGACGATTTCCAGCCGGACAACACCATCGAGCTGCAGATGCCCTTCATCCGCCGGTTGTGGCCGCAGGCCCGGGTGGTGGCCCTGCAGGTTCCGCCCGGCGATACCGCCCTGCGGGCCGGGACCTGGGCGGCGGCCCAGGCCGAAAGGCTGGGCCGGCCGGCGCTGGCCATCGGTTCCACCGACCTGACCCACTACGGCCCCAACTACGGCTTCATGCCCCGGGGTATCGGTGCCGAGGCCCATCGCTGGTCCAAGCAGGAAAACGACGCTGCCTTCCTCGACCGGCTGCTGCATCTCGACGCCGCCGGGGCCATCGAGCATGCCCTGGCCAACCACTCGGCCTGCTGCCCGGGGGCGGCGGCGGCGGCCCTGGAGTTCGCCCGCGCCCGCGGAGCCGCGGGCGGGCACCTGCTCGAGCACGTCACCAGCGCCGAGGTGGAGGGTCGGGGCGATTTCACCATGTGGGTGGGCTACGCCGCCATCATATATTAATACCCTCCTCATCCCCTCCCCCCGGGGGTACGTGCCGCAGGCTCAATCAAGCCCGTGGGGGAGGGTGGTCGGCCGCAGGCCGACCGGGTGGGGGGCACCCCGGGAGCCCGGGGCAGGAGGCTGTCTTCACTCCTCCCGGTCGTCGTCGCTCATGCCCGCCAACCGTTGCTCTTCTTCGTCGAGCGGCGGTTTGCCCTGCACGGTAAGCCGGCGATCGGCGGGTGTATCCGGCTCGGTCTCGGGCTCGTGCATGCGCTCCAGGGGAATCCGCCCCAGGGAGGTGTCGCGGTGGTCGATGTCGCGCGGCACCACCGCCTCGGGAACGGTCTGGTCGTCGGTGGTGAATTCCTCGGCGGCCTGGCTGCTGGCTCGCTGGCCGCTGGCGCCGCGATCGAAGACGGTCTGTACCTGCAGCTCGGGATCGGTGGGATCCGCATCCAGCGCATCGGGCCGGGTGTCTTCGCCGCTGAACTCCTCCTCGTCCAGGGACAGTTCCTTGCTCACGGTATCGGCCCGGTCCGGGCGGGGACCTTCCCGTACCGTCTGCTTCTCCTGGTCTTCGCCGGCCAGCTCTGCCAGCTGGCGGTCGATCTCGCGCAACTTGCTGTCCCGGAGCCGGCTCCGAGTGGCCGAGCGCAGGCGGGCCGAGGCCTTCTTCATCAGTTCCTTGTCCTCGGCCGCTTCGATGGCCTGGTGGCGTCGCAGGTAGTCGAGGGCATTGGGATAGTCATCGGACACGAAGCCGTCGCGGGCCCAGTGGGCCAGCCGCCGGGCGGCACCCTTCAGGAATCCCGGGGCCCGCGATTCCGTGGTGTCGCGTCGGGTCTCCTGTTCCCCGGCCATTGCCTCCCGCCAGGATTTCAGCACCTGCTCCGGCAGGTGCTCGGGCAGGTGCCGAAACACCCTGAGGATGGGATCGGTTCCGCTCTTGCGCTCGGCAATGGCCTTGAGCACCAGGATGGTGGAGACGGCGATGCCGAAGGCCTGGCGCACCCGGCTCTTGAGGTTGCGGGCCAGAAACACCCCGCCCAGCAATACCACCGGCAGAACGAACAGGGGGTTGGCCAGCACCGCGGTGGTGCCGGTCAGAGCCGTTCCCCCCAGCAGCGGCACCAGGGCCGAGGAGTTGGCCACCAGGATGTAGGCGGCCAGGCCGGCCAGTTCCTTGCCCAGGCCCAGGCGGAACAGGCCGTGGGCGTCGAGCAGCATCTTCATGGCCGAGGAGTCGGTGACCTGCTCGGCGCCGTACTGGGCCAGCAACTGGCGGCGTTCCTTCTCGGCCAGGCCGGCCACCAGTTGTCGCACCTTGCCGGTCAGCTCCGCCTGCAGTTCCCCGGGCAGGCTGCCACGTTCGGCGGCGGCGGCGATGATGCTCAGGGTGTTCATCCTGATGACGTCGGGAAAGGTGGGATCGTTGACGGTCCGGTTGGTGAAGGGATTGAGGCGTACCCGGGCGTAGTCCTTCCAGTACTCCCGGGAGAAGAACTTCATCTGCTGCACGTCCTGGTCGTCGAGCTGGCGGGCGAAGATGTCCTGGGTGCGCCGGGCCAGGTCGTCGACCAGGCGCCGGCTTTCCACCCGGTAGAAGGCCAGGTCGGGTTCCAGCCCCAACCCGTCCTGCAGGTGCATCCACAGGCGCAGGCGCAGGCTCTCGGTGGCCACGCTGTCCTGCTGCAGGGCGCTGCTCTTGCGGGCCAGGCGGTTTTCGAAGGCCCGCTTGCGCTCTTCTTTCTTGAGACTGACGTCCTCGCTCTCACCGCTGCCGGTGAGCTTGTTCTTGATCTCCCCGGCCATCCAGGCGGCGGCATCCTTGAACATGTCCAGCACCAGCTTCTGCAGGTAGGACTCCTCGTACAGCGCGATCAGGGTACACAGACTCTCGCGATCGGCATAGGACAGGCCGACCAGCAGCTGTTCCGGCTCGATGGTGAGTTCCGCCATTAAGCTCCCACTCCCGCAACCCGCAAGCCATGCTACCCGCTGCCGCCACCCCTAGCATGAATCAGGCGGCCAGGAAAATGCAAGTCACACCGCGTGCCACGGTTCCCAGCGCAAGCCCAGGTTGACCAGACGCTGGATCAACCGCGGGTAGTCGATGCCCCGGGCCGCGGCCGAGGTGGCGAAGTCCTCGTCCCGGGACAGGGCCGGGTTGGGGTTGGCCTCCAGGAAATACAGCCGCCCGCGCGGTTCCAGGCGGAAATCGAAGCGGGCGTAGCCGCTCAGGCCCAGGATGCGGTAGATGCGCTTGCAACGCCTGGCAATCTGCTCGGACACGGCGGGCGGCAGGTCCTCGGCGGCCCGGCTGGTCACGCCCCACTTCTTCTGGTACTTGAGGTTCCACTTGGCCGCGGCGGTGGCGATGAGCGGCACGTCCCCGGGCTTCTTGTCGAACAACAACTCCCAGACCGGGAAAACCTCCAGGCGCTGGTTGCCCAGCACCCCCACGTACAGTTCGCGCCCGGCGATGAACTCCTCGGCGATGGCCCCCTTGCCGGTGTGCTGGTGGACGAAGCGCACCCGCTGCTGCAGGGCGGCATCGTCGCGCACCAGCGACGCCTGGGAGATACCCAGCGAGGCGTCCTCCACCACCGATTTCACGAACAGCGGGAAACGCAGGCGCCGGGGGCGGCGAATGGCGCGCCCGGGCCGGAAGACCGCGAAGTCGGGAATGCGCAGCCGGTGATAGGCCAGCAGCTTCTTGGACAGGGCCTTGTCGCGGGCGATCATCAGGCCGCGGGGATTGCAACCGGTATAGGGCACTCCCTTCAGTTCCAGGTAGGCCACCACGTTCTGATCGTACAGCGCCTCTCCCGAGAAGGCCTCCATGAGGTTGAAGGCGATGTGCGGCCGGAACTCGTCGATGGCCCGGCGCAGGGGAGCCAGGTCGTCGTAGAGACCCAGCTGCATCACCTGGTGGCCGAGCTGGCGCAGGGTGCTCACCACGTCGAACTCGGTCTTCCAGGGAGCGGTGCTCACCTCGTCTTTCGACATCCCGGCGATGGTTTCCGGAGGCAACAGGTCGTCGCGCATCAAGGCCAGGACGCGCAGGCGTTTCACATCCGTACCCAGTGGCGGTTCCGATGCAGGGAATCCATGGCCTGCCGGGCCAGGCCCAGGGCGAACTGCGGCTGCGACTGGCGCTTGACGTCGGTGGCATACAGTCCGAGTTCCCGGCAGCGTCCGGCCAGGTCACGCAGCAGCAGATCCAGGCTGTGGCGCTGGTCGCCCGCCCAGGCGGAGGCCCGGCGCAGCGCCAGGGGACGTACCCGGCGCAGCACCGACCAGGCCGGAACCGCCTGCTCCCGCCTGTCGGCCCGGCGGAAGACACGCCGCAGCACGCCGTCGTAGTAGTCGGGAAAGCCCTGCCCCTGCCGGCGCAGCTTGCGCCGGTAGTACTCGCCCAGGGTCTGGCGCAGCTGCGGCAGCGAGTCCACCCGCACCCGGGTGGTGTGGGGCGGCCGGGTGCCGGCCAGCTCGGCCATCAGTTCATCGAGGTACTCGAGCTTGGCCAGGGCCCGCGGCCAGGAGGCGTAGCGCCGGCGCCACAGCCAGCGCGGTTGCAACCACACGGCGAAGCTCTCGGCGAAGTCCTCGTCGGGATGGGCCTGGGCATACCAGTACTCCAGGTTGAGCACGTGCTGTCGCGAATAAGGATCGGGCCGGTAGCCGCTGGGGTAGTGCCGCGAGGCGGGGCCGAACAGCTGTCGCCAGCGCCGGCGGCGGTGCAGCCCGAAGGCGTGATCGAGCGCGTGGCCCACCTCGTGGCGCAGGATGCGCAGGCACCAGTCGCGGTTACCGCCCTCGACCTCGCCCAGGTACTTTCTTTCCAGGCGCACCAGGCGCGGGTGCGCCAGGTAGAAGGGAACCGCCACCCCGGTGACGTTTTCGGGGGTGAACCAGTCGTCGGACAGCCAGAAGTAGGGGCGGAACAACAGGCCGCGGCGTTCCAGCTCGCGCTGCACCCGGGCGATACGCTCCTCGAGCACCGAGCCCTCGATGGCCAGCCCCAGATCGCACAGGCGCACCTGGAGCAGGCGCTCGTCGGAAAGCCTCGTCCACTGCCGGTATTGCACCGTCCGCCCCATGGCGGCGCGGAGTATCACACAACCGGCAGCGTGATTCAAGTAGCCGCCGGCACCGGGCTCCCGGGGCGGAAACGGGAGTCAGCTTCGCTTGCCGCGACGCGGCCGGGGCGGCAGATGCAGGCCTGTTGCCGAGATCCTGCGAATCATGCCAGAATGAACCAGGGAGCCTGGACTCCCCGCCCACCTGCCTCCGGAGGAAGCAGGCAGATGAAGATCTCGATATCACGGATGTTGCTCTCGTCGCTCCTGGCGGCAATCCTGCTGGCAGGCTGCTCCGACAATACCATTGGGCCCAACCACCCTCCCCGGGCCGTTGCCGGCCCCGATGGCAACCTGGACGTCAACACGCCGGCAACTCTCGACGGCAGCGCCAGCTTCGATCCCGACGGCGACGACCTAGATTTTTCCTGGAGCATCCTGGTGGCCCCGCCGGGCGCGCAGGCCACCATCGCCGCCGTGGAGGAGGAGACCACCACGCTGCGGCCGGACGTCGCCGGAACCTGGTTGATCGGCCTGGTCGTCACCGACAGCCGGGGCCTGTCTTCCCGCCCGGACGTGGTGCGCCTGGAAGTTCGCTCGACCACCTGCACCAGCGACGCCGACTGCGACGACGGCATCGCCTGCACCGTCGATCGTTGCCGCACCGACACCGGCCGCTGTGATTTCACGCCCGATGACAGCCGCTGTGCCGACGACGGCGTCTTTTGCAACGGCGCGGAAGTCTGCACCCCCGGCGTGGGCTGCACCAGCAGCGGTGATCCCTGCCTCGACGAGCCGGGAGCCTGCGACGAGGAAAACGACATCTGCGGCGGGTGCGGCGACGGCGTGATCGCCAACGGCGAAGACTGCGATCCGGCGGCCCCGGCCGGCAGCCACTGCTGCAACCCGGCCACCTGCCGGTGGACGCTCGCCGGAGAGGCCGATCCCCAGGGTACCTGCTCGGGTGCACCCGAATGCCAGCTCGACGTCTGCGACGGGGCGGGCAACTGCACCTTCGCAAACGCCCCCGAGGGAAGCAGCTGCGGCGACCCCGGCAGCAGCGATTGCGACCGGCCCGACAGCTGTCTCGGCGGCAGTTGCCAGGCCAACCGGGAACCGCCGGCCACCGTCTGCCGGCCGGCGGCGGGAGAGTGCGACGTGGCCGAGCACTGCGACGGGGTCAACCCGGATTGTCCCCCCGACGAATTCGCCCCTCCCGGCACCCAGTGCACGGACCTGTCGGCAGACGACTGCCGGGACGCCCAGTGCGACGGGGCCGGCAACTGCGACCAGGCCCACGCCTTCGAGCCGGACGGCAGCGACTGCGCGGGAGACGGGGTGGGTTGTACCAGGGACGAATGCCAGGGAGGCACCTGCCGCCACCTTCCCGACGACGGCAACTGTCCTCCGGACGGCCTGTTCTGCAACGGCGTGGAATACTGCGATCCGGCCAGCGACTGCACCAGCCCGGGAAATCCCTGCCTCGATCCCGGCGACTGCGACGAGGACAACGACGCCTGCCGCTCCTGCGGTGACGGCCTGGTCAGCAACGGCGAGGACTGCGACCCGGCTCCACCGGCCGGCGACAACTGCTGCGATCCGCTGACCTGCCGGTGGACGGCCAACGGGCAGCCGGATCCCCAGGCCGCCTGCACGGGGGCCCCGGTGTGCCACCAGGACGTCTGCGACGGCTCCGGCGGCTGCACCACCGCCTTTTCAGCGCCGGGCACCGCCTGCGGTGATCAGACCGATGACGACTGCACCGATCCCGACAGCTGCGACGGGGCCGGGCGCTGCTTGCCGAACAACGCTCCTTCGGGAACCGCCTGCGGCAACAGTTCCTTCTGCGGCGGCTCCGGCACCTGTGACGACGACGGCCGCTGCCTGGCGGCCAACCTGGTGGCGGGCGACTACTGCGACGGAGGACAACTGGTCCACTGCGACGGGAACGGGGGCGAGACCTCGCGGGTGAATTGCGCGCTCGGCTGCGTCGATGCCGCTCCCAGCTCGCGCTGCCGCCAGGTGGACCCGGCCAACGTCGAGTCTAACCTGCTGTGCGCGGGAACCACGGCCCTGGTCATCGATGCCCCGGCGACGATCGACACCTCCAGCGGCGACATCGTCTACGATGCCGGGGGTCTGATCGCCCACTCCGACACCATCGTTTCCCAGCCCAATCCGGGCAGGCCGATAATGGTGTTTTCCTTCACCTCCATCGATATAGCGGCGGACGTCAGCGTCATCGGCACGCGCCCGCTGGCACTGCTGTCCTGCGGCGACATTTCCCTCGACGCCGTCATAAACGCCTGCGGCCGGGCGAACCTGGGCGGTCCCGGGGGACGGGACGGCGGTGCCAGCGAGTCGGACGGCATCGGCTACTACAGCGGCTACGGCCGGGGAGGGCCGGGTAGAAACAACAATCCCTGGAGCTGCGCCGGGGGAGGCGGTGGCGCCTTCGGCGGCGACGGCGGCCAGGGAGGCGATGGCGGTTCCAACTATTACGGCGGCGCCGGCGGTACCTCTTACGGCACCGCGGAGCTGGAACCGTTGCTGGGCGGCTCGGGCGGCGGCGGCGGCGGAGACTGGGGCGGCGGCAGCGCCGGCTGGGGCGGCGGCGGGGGCGGGGCGGTGCAGTTGACCGCCGGAGGTGCACTCACCATCGGCCCCGGCAGCGGCATCACCGCCTGCGGAGCGGGGGGAGGCACCAACAACGACGTCGAGGGCATCGCCGGCGGCGGCGGGGGATCGGGAGGCGGCATCCTGCTCGAGGGCGTCACCGTCACCATCGACGGTATCGTGGCCGCCAACGGCGGGGGCGGCGGCGGCGGTGACGGCTACGAGGACAGTGCCGACGCCACCCCGGGCGACGACGGTTATTTCGGCACCTCCCGGGCCCAGGGAGGCAGCGGCACCGCGGGTTCATACAACGACGGGGGAGACGGCGGGCGGGGAGGCGCGGCCGATGAACCCTGGGGAGATCCCGGCGAGGACATGCGCAAGGCCGGCGGCGGCGGCGGGGCGGCCGGGCGGATAAGAATCAACACCGCCAGCGGTAACGTCTCCGGCAGCTTCACCCTCAGCCCCTTCCCCGCCACCGGACTGACCACCTTCGGTATCGTCGACTCCATCTGAAATTCCATCCCCTGGCCGCCCGGCCAACCGCGGGGTCATCACCGGTGATTGACTGCGCCGGCGGTAAGTGATGTGCTGGGACCACACCGCCGGTTTCAAGATCTGCCGTTCGCGGGCGTCTGCACCGGTGGGAGGATGGTCATGTCGAGAGGGCGAACATCCTGGTTGCCGTCGCTCCTGGGACTGGCGCTGTTGCTGGCCGGCGGCCTGCCGGCCCGGGTCCGGGCCGCCCCGGTGGAGTTGCTGCTCAGCGACTCGCAGGCCTTCCTGCAGGACGACGGCGGCATGGACGTCATCTACACCCTGCGCTTCAGGGAACTCGAATCGCGCAGCGCCATCCGCAAGGTGGGCCAGTTCTACCAGCCGCTGGTGTTCACCCGGGCCTGGATCGAGGGCGGGGGCAGCAGGGCCACGGCCAGCCTGACCAGCCTCGGCGGCGGCTACTACCGGGTGGAGTTTCCCGGGCTGACCACCCGCCGCGGCCAGGTCTACCGGCTGGTGCTGCACCTGCGCCTGTACCGGCGCTTTGCCGACCCCACCAGCGCCGGGGACCAGCAGCTGCTGGCGGTGTGGTTCAACCCGGTACGCTGGGAGCTGCCGGTGGAGAAATCGGTGATCAGGCTGGTGTTGCCGCTCGAGCTGCCGGCCGGCCTGGAGAAGCCCGAGGACATCACCCCGCAGATGGTCGACGCCCTGGGGGTGCAGACCAATGCCGCCAACCTGGCGCAACAGGACCAGTGGGCCTGGGTGTACACCGATTACCACGGGCAGCGCCGGCTGACCTTCTACGCCGAGCGCCGGTCCCTGCCGGCCACCGCCGTCCACCTGGTCAAGTTCTACATCCCCGCCGGCGCCCTGCCCGAACTGGCCGCCACCAGGGAGGTGCCCGGCGCTCCCCGGCAGTCTCCGCGGGGATTCCGCCCCCCGCCGGACGAGCCCGCGCCGCGGCCGGGATTTTCCTGGGACGAGTTGCTGGCGGAGATCCCCACCCTGCTGTTCTGGTCCTTCCTGCTCAACGGTGTCATCCTGCTGGGGTTGCTGCTGGCGGTGGGCTGGATCCTGTGGATCGTCGATCGCTACGCCGGCACCCGGCTGGTGCGCGAGGTGTTCCTGCCGGGCGGCAAGTTCAAGCTCATCCATCCCACCCAGGGAACCATTCTCGGCTGGACCGGCCTGCTGGTTCCCCTGCGCCTGCTGTGGCTGCTGCTCAGCGGGCTGTTCGCCGGGGTGGTGTGGCTGCTGCGGCTGCATCCCCTGCTGGCGCTCTACCTCAAGAAGAAGGCTCCCGAGTACGTCGAACCGGAGATCACCGTGGCCACCTTCCGCCGCGCGGGATACGTGCCCGAGCTGCTGCCCTGGCAGCAGGCGCTGCTGGCGGAACGACCCATCAAGGCCATCAACCTGCTGGTGCTGGGACTGGCGGAGAGGGGCGGCGTGCACATCCTCTCCCGCAACCCCTTGCAGCTGAAGGTGCTCGACGCCGGCCGGGCCCGGGAAAGGGCCGAGGTGAAACTCCTCGAGTCGCTCGACCGGCGCGGCCTGCTGTCGCGCCAGGCGGTACACGATCTGCTGGAGACCATGAACCAGCAGCTGCAGCAGCTGATGTGGCGCGCCGACTGGCAGGCCACCCGCCAGCGGATAGGGCGGGACAGCAGCGCCCTCTGGCGCCAGCTCGAAGGCCTGGCCCCGGCCCGGCGCCCGTCATTCTTCGCCAGTCATTACCAGCAGCTCTACCTGCACGACGATTTCTTCCAGAACCTGGGTCGCACCCTGCCCCAGGCCGGCCGAGACGCGCCGGCGGGCTCGCCGCTGGAGGTGCTGACCGGCAGCCGCAGCTACCACGCCCTGAGCGGGGCGGTGGAGCGGGTGCAGGATCTCGCCGGCGGCATCGTCGACGGCATCGAAAACAGCGCCGGGGCCACGGTGGAGAGGCTGGAGCGGTTTTTCAACTTCGACAACCAGGCCATCGCCGAGCACAACGCCGTGGCGGCCGCCGGTGCCGGCCGACCGTTGGCTCCCGCCTTCGCCGTGGGCTACGACGCCTGCCACTCCGCCTGTCATTCCGCCTGCCACTCGGCCTGCCACTCGGCCTGCCACTCCGCCTGTCATTCCGCCTGCGCCTGCCACTCGGCCTGTCACTCGGCCTGCGTGTCCTCCTGCGCGGGGGGGTTCTGATGGACACCCGGCAACAGTTGCAACGCCTGGAGCAGTTCGTCGCCTCCACCTCCCCGGCGGTGTTCGTACGCCGGGCCGATTCGCTGCTGATGATCCGCCCCGACAAGACCATGAAGCTCAACCACAGCGCCGCCGAGATCCTGGCCGAGCTGTACCGGCGGGAGCGCCCCCCGCTGGGGCAGGCGCTGCCGCGGCTGGCCGCCCGGCTGCGGGTCTCGCCCGAACGCCTGCTCGCCGACACCGGCAAGCTGCTGGAGGCAGTGGGAGCGGTGCTCAACGAGGACTTCACCCCGCGCCCGGCCCTGGCCTTCGGTGATTTCGACCGCGGCCTGGTCAAGTACCCCACCCTGGCCGAGATCGCGCTGACCTACGGCTGCCAGAACCGCTGCCGCTTCTGCTACGCCGAGAGTCCCGGCCGGCCCCGGCGCCGGCCGCTCATGAACACCGCCCAGGTGAAGCTGGTCATCGACAAGATCTTCGGCCAGGCGCACGTACCCAGCCTGAGCTTCACCGGCGGCGAGCCCACCCTGCGGGCGGACCTGCCCGAGCTGATAAGCCACGCCGTCGCCCGCGGCCTGCGCGTCAACCTCATCTCCAACGGCATCCGCGCCGGCAATCCCGACTACGCCACCCGCCTGGTAGAGGCCGGGCTGCACTCGGCGCAGATTTCGCTGGAGGCGGCCACGGCCGGGCTGCACGACCGGCTGGTGGGGCGGCAGGGGGCCTGGCGCCTGACGGTGGCCGGGGTGGGCAACTTCCAGCGCCGGGGCATCCACGTGCACACCAACACCACCCTGTGCGCGGAAAACCTTGCTCACGCCCCGGAGATCATCCGCTTCGTGGCCCGCGAGCTGGGCCTGAAGACCATGTCCATGAACATGGTCATTCGCACCGGCAGCGCGCTGGCGCAGCGTCAGCTGGCGGTGAGCTACCGCCAGGTGGCCGGGCACCTGCCCGGGCTGGTGGAGCTGGCACGGCGGGAAGGGGTGCGCCTGGTGTGGTACTCGCCCATTCCCTACTGCCTGTTCAACCCGGTGCTGCACGGGCTGGGCGCCAAGAGCTGCGCCTGCGTCGACGGCATCCTCTCGGTGGATCCCTCCGGGCAGGTGCTGCCCTGCTCTTCCTTCGAGCAGGGCATCGGTTCGCTGCTGAAACGCTCCTTCGCAAGCATCTGGCGCAGCCGCCGGGCCCGCTACTGGCGGGACAAGAAGTTCCTGCCCCCGGTATGCCGCCACTGCGACGACGCCGACGTCTGTGGCGGGGCCTGCCCGCTGTACTGGGACGCCGCCGGCAGCTTCGCCGAGCTGCCGCGTCCCGGGTCCGGCGACGAGCGGGCGCGGCGGCGCTGGGAGAAGGGCCGGCGCCGCAGCGGCACCTTCGGGGTGCGGCCGCGGGCCACGGGGGAGGCTTGATGGGCGACCTGGCCGGATTCTTCGCCTACCTGGACGAGCGCACCCGGCTACTCGTCGGCGTCGAGCGTCGCCTGTGCACCCTGCAGGAGAAGTACGAGAACCACTTCGCCGAGATCGACAAGGTCCGCGAGGCCGAACTCGGGCAGCTGGCCGCCATCATCTCCAGCCGCCGGTCCGAGCTGCCCGGCGAGTTTCTCGAAAAGCTGGACCGGGAACACCGGCGCCAGGAGCAGGTCTTTGCCGAAAAGCTGGCCGCGCTGGAGACGGCGTGCTCGCGGCTACGCCGGCAGGCCGAGGCCCTGCGCCGGAAGTCCCTGGCCGCGGAGAAGAAGCTGCACCGGAGCAACCGCGAACTCGACGACCGGGAGGAGGCCCTCAAGGCCCGGCAGCGGGAGCTGCTCGACGCCATCGCCGAGTTCAACCGGCGCATCCGCGAGCTGGCCGGCGGTTTCGGCTTCTTCAAGAACCTGCCCGTCCTGCGGCGCCTGCAGCGGCAGAAGCAGGTGCTGGAGGAGCAGCAGCAGGACCTGGCGGCCCGCATCGAGCAGCTGCGCGAGCGCTGGCGACGGCTGTCGGAAAAGGGCGCCGAGGCCGAGCGGCGCCGGCGGCAACGGTGGCTGGCACTGTCCACCGAGGCCGACGCCCGCCGGGCCAAGCTGGAGTACCTCGAGCAGCAGCGCCTGCGCATAGTGGATCGCTCGGCCCTGGAGGCGGTGCTGTTCGAGCTCGAGCCGCCGCCGCGCTCCCCGGCCGACGGCGATCCGGCCTGCTCCCGCTGCGGCATGAAAAACCCCCCGGGCAACCACTTCTGCCACGTGTGCGCGCTGCGCCTGGCCGGCGATCGGCCCGATTTCCAGGGTTCGCTCGAGGAAGTGGCCGAGCTCAACCACCACCACCGGCGCTTCAGCACCGGGATGCGCACCTGCCAGGAGCTGATCGGGCTGGTGCGCGGGGTAATCTCCGGGCTGCAGGCCATGTCGAAGAGTGTCAGCGACATGATGGATTCGCAGAGCCGCCACAACCTGGGTACCCTGGTGTTAGACGTTCCCCGAACATGCCTCGACTACGGCCGGGTGTTCGACGAGCTGGAGCGCCTGCTGCAAGTCGACCAGGCCTGGCACCCGGCCGACTTCGCCGCCCGGGTGGAAAAACTGGTCGAGCAGCGTCTGGGCGAAAAGCAGCTCAAGAACTACTTCGAGACCATGGGCCGGGAGCTCGGCCGCCAGGCCGACCTCCAGTGGTGAGGAGATCATGAAGAGGCTGCTGGCGCTGTTGCTGTGCCTGGCGGGAGTGGCGCTCATCCTGCTGGGGTTGCTGTTTCTAGTCGGCTCGCGGGGGATGGCCCACCGGCTGCTGGCCGGGGTGGCCGGGGCGGCGGCCGGGGCGGTGGCGCTGGGGGTGGGCATCGGCTGGGCGAGAAGGCTGCGCCGGCGCGAGCCCGATTACCTGCGCGCCGAGATCCTCGCCCTGGCCGAGCGCCGGCGGGGCGAGCTTGCGTTCGAGGAGCTGCAGGCCGCCCTGGGGCCGCGCTTCGACGACGCCCGGCCGGTCATCGCCGCCTTGCAGGCCGAGGGTACCTGCCGGCGTACCCGGGTGGAGGGAGGCGACTACCTGGTCTTCGACGACCTGCTGGCCCGGCTGGCGGTGCGCCGCTGCCAGTACTGCGGGGCGGAGCTGCCCCTCGACGAAGACATCGCCTCCTGTCCCAACTGCGGGGGCACCATCGAGACCCGGGTGGAGAAGCTTTCGCTGTCCGGAGACGAGTACTTCGACATGGACGGCTGACAACCCCCGACGCATCCCGGGCCTGTCCACATGTGTCGGCCTTGACAAATATGGCTTGGTCTACTTGACTTCCGGGCAAAAAACAACCCACGGGAGCAGACCCATGAGAAGAACGCTTTTTGTTTTCAAGCTCTTGGCGACGGCGTACTCCGATCCGACCAGCAGGCCAGGCACTGGCGAAAACCAGGGCTCGGCTTCGAATTGAGCGCCGGGAAGATCCGCATGAGCCGGATTCCATACGAGGACCTGATCAAAGAACCGGAGCCGGCCAAGACTCGCGTCTGGTTGCCGATCCTGGTCGAGATCGTCGGAACGGCACTGGTCGCGTCGCTATTTTACAAGTGGCCGCTACCCGCGCTAACCGGATTCTCTAGCGCGGTCAACAGCAATCTTTTGACTGCCTTGGTTTTGGTAGCCACGGGGGGAGGTATTCTGGTGCCTACCATCTCCACATTGCGCAATGCTCAACAGGAGCGTTCGAAATTCGAATCCGGCACCGACTTCATTCCGGTCATGGCCACGGTCAAGGACATCTGGCTGGAAGAGTTCATGGGTGAAAGCGCCAAGGTCTACCAGCCACGCATGTCGATCGAATACGAAGCCGGCGGCCGACAGTTCAAGGCACAGATGTACGTCACGAGCAGCCAGCACAATTTCATGAGCATTCACAAGCGAACCTTGCGAAAGCACGCGCCCGGCACGAAATTCCAGGTGTATGTCAACAGCCACCAGCCCGACGACTTCCAGGTGAAAAAACCCACCAGGATGAAAGCGAACATCAAGCTGCTACTGGCACTGGTCATCAGCCTGCTTCCATGCGCGCTGCTGGGGTTCGGCTTGCTGTTCTGCGTATCGGCCGTCATGCGGCTGGCCGGTTGACAGCCCGGGTGGTGCGCGACAAGCAAGACGCGTGGGGGCGCCCAAGGTTTCCCCTCGTGAAGCCCCGGGGACAGGCCCGGGCGGTGGGCCCGGGCGGTGGAAGACCGGGATGACTAGTCAACATATTGTTTACACGTGATAGTTTCGGGGCCTGTCCCCACCATTCCGTACGTGAGTGTGCGAGTCTTGCCGCGCCTGTCATCTGGACAGCTCGCGGCCTGTTCTGTGATAACCGGCTGCCGCGGGAATTCCGATCAGTACTCCAGCCCGAAGGCGTCCCGCTCCAGCTGCCCCAGGGGATCGACCAGGTAGAGCAACAGGTGGCGCAGCG
>Ga0190359_1001005_pt1 | contig 18433 bp, 19 predicted proteins | sample 48721823_MG_FD_161269 | JGI IMG/M metagenome (GOLD analysis project Ga0190359, IMG submission 161269) | Hydrothermal vent microbial mat bacterial communities from Southern Trench, Guaymas Basin, Mexico - 4872-18-2-3_MG | ecosystem: Environmental > Aquatic > Marine > Hydrothermal vents >... | reverse complement strand
TCAAATCCTGTTTGATGCCGGTATCGCCGCCTTTTTGAAGGGGCGGATCGACCGATTTTTTTAGGCTTACATATTCCGGGCCGTCCGCACCCGATTTCGGCTTGTCATTGCCGCCTGTCTCAAATGCCGCCCCGGCGGCGCCTGCAACCGGAGCCGCGGTGACCTTTGTCGCTTTCTTTCCCGAAAAGAAAGAACGGATCAGCATCATAAGCATGCCGGCCAGGATAAAACCGGCGGCGTTAAGACCGACATCTATCAATTGCTCATTTGAAAATCCTATTTCCATAAGTGTTCTCCATCAGGCGGTCACATCGAGATGTCCGGAAGAAGAATCATCCTGTTCATCCCGACTTTCATCCTGTTCTTTATCTTCGTCTTTTTTAAATTTCTTTTTTTTCTCATCGCTGTCTTTATCTTTGGTTATTATCAGGAGATCGCTTTTCCCTGACTCCTTGGTCCGTTTTGGATCGGCCGTGGATTTTTCCCTGAGAATGGATGTAGCCTGGCGCTGTTCCATCTCGGCGCTGGCTTTTTTCATCTGCTTGAGTTTTGCCACGATCTCCGTCTTGGACAAAACATCTGCGATTTCCATCAGCCGGTCCATATTCGCGTTCTCCCTAACCGCTCATTGCGAAGCGCTCCTTGATCATGCCTCTGAGCTTTAGAACCGCCTTGGTGTGTATCTGCGAAACCCGCGATTCCGAGATCGACATGACTTCGCCGATTTCCTTCAGGGTCAGTTCCTCGAAATAATACAGCGCAATGACAAGTTTCTCCTGGTCGGTCAGGCGGTCGATAGCCACCGCCAGAAACGCCTGGAGCTCGTTTTTTTCAAGATCACCAAGTGCGTTGCGCCGATTCGGTTCCGACACCGTCTCGATACGCGGCACCTGATGGTTGTCTTCCTCTTTGTAAATGGCCTCATCGAGTGATAACAGCGAGGTACAGCTCACATCACTGATGGCCATATGAAGTTCCCGGACACTGTAGCCGAGAGCCTTGGCCAGTTCAACCTCGGTGGGACGACGGCCGAAATCATTCTCGAGCCGGATTACGGCTCTTTCTATCTCGCGCGATCTGGCGCGGGTCGAACGCGGCACCCAATCGAGCGCCCGCAGTTCATCAAGGATGGCGCCTCTTATTCGAGGTACGGCGTACGTTTCGAATTTAACCCCGCGGGCGGGATCAAAGTTCTTGAATGCCTCGACCAGTCCGATAACTCCGGTATTGATCAGATCGGTCAGTTCAACCGAACGCGGAAAACCAATCGCCATCCGCCCGGCCACGTTGCGGACCAGCGGAAGATAACGTTTGAGCAGCCGTGCACGGACGTCGGAACTTCCATGCCTGAAATATCTCAACCATTCAAGATTGTCTTCGGACTGCTTTTTGGCGTTCCGAAAATTTTCCTGAATTTCGTAAACCGAAACCCGCGTGGTTTTAGTCTGTCTGGTTCCTGCTCTTTTTTTCCGAACTTTTTGCGCGCTGGTAGTTTGCATGCTATTCCTTTATATCGGCTAATGCCTTTATTGAATTAATATTATCTTCACTCTTGATTGTTGTCTCCGAGCCCCCGGATACGTTATTTGCTGTTAAAATTTTGCACAGATTGCTCAGCTGTCTGACAACGGGCGAATCGGGAAAAATATCGACAAGCGCCCGCTGTTCCGAGACCGAATCGATAATATGCCTGTCGCTATAAAGATAACCGGCGCTGAGCGGTACCCGGCCGAGAAAACGGCCGGCCATAACCGTGAATTTCTGATAGACATATTCATAATCTGATTCACCCTCAACATTGTTAAGAAAAATGTGTGCCGAAAAATCATCTATCGTCTTTACCAGATATTTGAACAGACCGTAGCCGTCGGCAATCGAGGTCAGTTCGGAGTTGATGACGATCAGATTTATATCTGCATGCCGCACCGTCTCCTCGATAATACTGAGATGACCGGATGGTGTATCCAGGATGATATACTCATATCCGGATGCGATATCCCTGAGTCGGTTCACGAAGCTATGGAAAGCCGCCTTTTTATATTCAAGAAATTTATTTCCATGAGACGGGGTGGCTATCAGGTGATAATTGCCGCCAAGAATCGTCCGGGCAGGATCGAAATTTCTGTGATCCCTCATGACGTCGGCCAGCGTCTTCTCCGGGACAACATTGCCGAGTATGTGGATATTTCCAAAACTGTAGTCGCAATCGACAATCAATGTTTTTCGACCCTGTGAGGCCAGAATTGCCCCGGCATTGTAGGCCAGAACCGATTTGCCGACTCCGCCCTTACCCGATATAAATGATACCACCCTGGATCCGCCGGAAAGGTCATTCTCTGTTAATGCGGTTCCCTTAAGTCGATTATTCAGCATGAACAGATACCTCCAGTTTCAAGAGACGACGTGCAATTGCGGCCGCATCCGGAACGCGCAGTTCCCCAATCCCGCCGGGACTGTCGGTGACATAAGACACCGGAATATTGAGATACTCGGCCATGGCCGTGATACCGCCCCAGCGGTTGGTTTCATCGAGATGACTGGCGACCAGACAGGTGGGCGAGAAGTTTTCGAACATATTGATCGAATCGATCAAATCGTGCGAACGATTGCAGACCGAGAAAACAAAAAAGACTATATCCGGTGCAACCGACATCAGCTCCTCGGCCAGTTTCTTCTGTCGGCGCTCGGTGCATCCGATGGCCGGGGTATCGATCAGGCAAACCGAGTCATTATCACGGTTATCCTGCAATTGGCGACAGAAACCTGCCTGCAGATCGAGCAGGTCGGCATAGGCGCCGATTTCTTCATAGGCCGCAATCTTCATCTGGTCAAGCGACAGAAGCTTTATCTTCCGGCCATACTTGGTGCACAGTTGCGCCGCCGCTTTGCCCATGACCGATGTCTTCCCCCCCCCGCTGGGTCCCACAAATGCAATTTTCATCCCCGGCTCAATCGAAATGTTTGCCGACGTGATCCGCCCAATTTCATCATGCACGACGGTCAGGGCGGCCTGTTCGATATTACTGCCGGTATCGGCGCTGTCGAGCGTTCTCCGGGCCATACGGTGCGCTATCTCGACCGGCACATCGGAGTCGATCAGGTTGAGAAAAACCGGTTTGACTTCCGTCGGGAGGTCCGTAAACAGGTCGGGCGAACGATGCGCCGACAGGATGCGGTTCAATGTCTTTTCGAGCCCGGCGAAATCTTTTATTTCCTTATTATTCTCCGGCTTCGGATCGACAGCCTTTTCTATTTTCATGACGCTTGTCTCTTTAACGAAGGGTTTGTTTTTCCTGGACGCCCTGTGCTTCGACAGCTCCTGCTCATCGATACAGGCCGTGACTTCGAATCTCTGTCCGGTCAATGAGACCTCTTTACCGGAACAGACCTTTGTCCTGAGAACCACCGCGTCACCGCCCAGTTCTTCCCGTATTTTTTTCAGCGCCGCGGCAACCGTCGGCGCACTGAAGGACTTAATTACCATTTTCGAATTCCACCACTCCGTTCGAGATAACCTCGACATTATTGCTGATTTCATTGTATGAGAGCACCACCAGGGTCGGGTGGGCCGCTTCCGTCAGGCGCTTCAGCGCCAGGCGAATATTCGGCGAACTGAGGCATATCGGCGTATGCCCGGCCGCTTCGGCCTTTTCGATCTGCTTCCCGACCGCCTTGATCAATCGCTCCGTCTCATCCGGCGGCGTTACCAGCATCAAACCCTGCTTGGTATTCTGCACCGAATTGGTCAGCATCTGCTCCACTGTCGGATCAATCGTGAAAACATGAATTTTATTCTCTTTATCGCGGTACATATCCGTGATCTGCCTCTTAAGCGCCATGCGGACATACTCGGCCAGAACATCCGTCTCCTTGGTACTGGGATAAATATCCGTAATTGTTTCCATAATCGTGGTCAGATCGCGTATCGGGATCCTTTCGGCCAGAAGCGTCTGAAGGACTTTCTGGACGGCCGACAGCGGAACCACATTGGGGACAATCTCGTTGACCAGCGAGGGATTGTCTTCTTTCAGTGTTTCCATCAGGTGACTGACATCCTGGCGCGTCAACAGTTCCGATGAGTTGCTCTTGATGATCTCGGTCAAATGGGTCGCCAGGACCGCCGACGGTTCCACAATCGTGTACCCGCGCGACTCGGCGCCCTCTTTTAGATTCGGAATGATCCATGAAGCCGACATACCGAATGACGGCTCCTTCGTCTTGAAACCGTCAAGCTCTTCCTTGACATAACCCGGGTTGATGGCCAAAACATGATCGAGCATCAGTTCGTACGAAGCCACCTCTATCCCCTTCACCTTGATCCGGTATTGATTTGGTTTGAGCTGGACATTATCCCGGATCCGCACCGGCGGCACGATAATACCCATTTCGATGGCTAATTGGCGCCGGATGGCGGAGACACGGTCAAGCAGGTCGCCGCCCTGGTTGGAATCGACCAGCGGTATCAGACCGTAACCGATCTCGACCTCGAGTGTATCGACCTTGAGAAGATCCTCGGTTCGTTCCGGCTGTTCGACCTGGCTTTCCTGCATTTTCTGCCTCTGTTCTTCAAGTTTTTTCTTCTTCATACTCTCGTTGGTCAGGTAACCGACCGTTCCGATACCCAGACCCAGCAGAACGAACGGCAGGGTCGGCATTCCGGGTACAACCCCGAACAGCACCAGCATCACGGCCGCAATCATTATCGCCCTGGGTTGGCTGGTCAGCTGTGTGGTCAGGTCCTTGCCCATATTCGAGGTGGATGCCGCACGGGTGACGATGATACCGGCCGAAGTTGAAACAATCAACGCCGGAATCTGTGTGACCAGGCCGTCACCGATGGAAAGCAACGAGTAAATCCGCAGGGCTTCGCTCACGGAACGGCCCTGCATCAGGATACCGATGACAAAACCGCCGATAATATTAATCATCGTGATCAGGATACCGGCGATGGCATCACCCCTGACAAATTTCGAGGCGCCATCCATGGCCCCGTAAAAGTCCGCCTCGTTGGCAATATCTTCACGGCGCTTTTTAGCCTGCTCTTCATTAATCAAACCGGCATTCAAGTCGGCATCGATAGCCATCTGCTTGCCCGGCATGGCGTCGAGAGTGAATCGTGCGGCCACTTCCGAGATTCGTCCGGCGCCTTTGGTGATCACGACAAACTGGATAATTACCAGGATTACAAAAACGATGAAACCGACCACGTAGTTGCCCTTGACAACAAAGTTGCCGAATGAATTGATCACTTCACCGGCATAACCGGTGCCGAGAATCAAGCGGGTGGAAGCTACATTAAGCGAAAGCCTCAAGAGCGTGACAATAAGCAGCATTCCGGGGAAAACCGACAGGTCAAGCGGCCTGCGGATATAAAGAGTCGAAAGCAGGATAACAAGGGAGAAAGTGATATTGAAAGCCAGAGCGAAATCGAGAAATCCGGGAGGAAGCGGGATGACCAGTACTCCGACAATGACTATTACCGCGACAGCCAGCAGTACATCGGAGTGATTGATAAGCCTGCTCAAAAATGTATCGCCGCGGGATGCCATTTATACCATACTCTCCTGTTTTAGTCGATAAACGTAGGCCAGCACTTCCGCCACCGCCCGGTACAGTTTACCCGGGACATAGGAACCGACCTCGCACATATTGAACAGAGCACGCGCCAGCGGTCTGTTCTCGATCACCGGAACATCCGCTTCGCGGGCTATTTCTTTTATCTTTTGCGCCACCAGGCGTTCACCCTTGGCGATCACCATCGGGGCATCCATTTTATCCTGATCGTATTTCAATGCCACCGCCAGATGGGTCGGGTTGGTGATGACGACATCCGCCTTGGGAATTTCCTGCATCATGCGCCGGCGCGACATCTCGCGCTGAATCTGCCTGATCCGCGACTTCGTCTGCGGCGATCCCTCGGTATCCTTGAACTCATCGCGAATATCCTGCTTGCTCATTTTGATCGTCTTTTCGAAATCATATTTCTGGTAGCCGTAATCGAGCAGGGCCAGAAAAAGAATGACCGCGCCGATCTGCAGCGTTGTCTTGAGAGCCATCTTTCCCATGGCCGCCGCAAACACCGCTATCGACTGATCTGACATGTTGAAAAACGTATCGATCTGTGATTTGATCGACAGGTAACCGATTGTACCTATCAAAAGCAGCTTGACCACATCGCGCGCCAGTGCAAACAGCGACCGCGATGAGAACAGTCTTTTGATACCGCTGGCCACATTTAGCTTATCCATTTTCGGGGCCAGCGGTTTCCCGGTGAACAGGATACCGACCTGGAGGACATTGATACCGTAGGCGATCAGTACCAGGACAATCATCAGCGGTCCCATGAGAAAGAAGAAAGTCAGGATATTCGATGACATCAGCGCCTGAACCGAATCGAAATCGGTATGAATATTCGGAGCTTCGGAAAATATATATATCATGAATTCTTTGAGCTGATCGACCAGAAGCGGTCCGACCAGGTACAGCGTCACAATTCCCAGACAGAGAATGACCGCCGAACTCAACTCTTGAGAGCGGGCAACCCTTCCTTCCTCACGCGCCTTTTGCCGGCGACGCGGGGTTGCTTTTTCAGTCCGTTCCTGGAAACTTTCTTCAGCCATGTTTTTTTATCCGATTGTCCCTATGTTGTAAAGAATCCGGGCCAGTTCCCCATCGAGGAAATGAACCGTTTTTTCAATCATGTATCTGAAAATCGGCAGCGCCGCCGCCAGAACCAGAAAGCCGATGCCTATTTTGATCGGAATACCGACGATGAAAATATTCATCTGGGGTACCGTGCGGGCCACTACCCCAAGAGCGACTTCGGTCAGGAACAGAGTTATCATCACCGGCGCCGCCAGTTTGATGGCGATCGTGAAGGCATAGGCGGAAATACGAATCAACTGCTCCCCGGCCGGTCCGGTAAAATTGAAAACCCCGATCGGCACCAGCTGATAACTGTCCGACAGGGCCGAGATAATGGCATGATGTCCGTCGATTGCCAGGAAAATCAAAACCGCGATAACATACCAGAACTCACCCAGAAGCGAGGTCTGCGAGTTTGATTCCGGGTCAAAAACATTGGCAATGATAAGCCCGATCTGATAACCGACAACGTTACCGCCGATACGAACGGCTATAAACAAAATGGTGAAAAAGAGCCCGATAATAAACCCAACCAGCATCTCCTTGGCGGCCAGCATGGCCAGCAGCCAGATCGAATTCATCTCCGGCACCTGGGCATTGCCGACTACCGGTATCAGTATGATAGCCAGCATGATAGACAGTCCGGCCTTGATCATGACGGGTATTGACCGATGCCCCAGTATCGGGGATATAATAAATAAACCGGCTGACCGGAATAATATCAGGAGGAATGTCTGGAGTTTTGCGGTTCCGTATGTCAGAAATTCGAACATTTAGTTTACCTATAGTACGGGTTACTCGTCAATACTTTAATCAAGCTTCATGCCAACCCGGACTATCGCGGCGGGATTATTGTATTTTATTGTATGGTAACAACTTAACTTGGCGTCAAGATATCGGATTGGGGCCGGAACGACCGGAGACCGGAAAGGAATGCCCGATGTGCCAGAAATATTTTCAAGGTTTCCTCCTCATAAAGTCGGAATAATCCCGAATAAACGAACCGTAAACTCGGTCACAACATTCATAATCCACGGCAAAAATATTATCAGAGAAACGGCCACCGCGACGATTTTGGGAATAAATGTCAGGGTCATTTCATGGACCTGCGTAACAGCCTGCAATAGCGAGATAACCAGACCGACCAAAAGACCCGATAACAGCATCGGGGCCGATACCAAAAGCATTGTCAGCACCGCATCACGGCCTATTGATACTACCATTTCCGGTGTCATATTCCATCCCCTCCTTTAGAAAAATGATCCCACCAGGGATTTGACCAGCAGATACCAGCCGTCCACCAGCACAAACAACAAAATCTTGAACGGCAGAGCGACGATGATGGGCGGTAACATCATCATACCCATCGACATAAGCACCGACGAGACGATCATGTCGATAATCAAAAACGGAACAAAGATTAAAAAGGCGATCTGGAAGGCAATCCGCAACTCCGATATGACAAAACCGGGCAATAATATATGAAGCGGGATATCCTCGGGCTTTTCCGGCTTATCCATCCCGGCCAGATTTATAAACAGCGCCATGTCTTTCTCGCGTGTCTGCTCCAGCATAAACTCCCGAAACGGAGCCATGCTCTTATCGAACGCTTCTTCCTTGCTGATCTGTTCGTCGAAATACGGTTTCAAACCGTTTTCATAAGCCTGGTTGGCCATCGGACTGATAATGAAAAAAGTTAGAATCAGTGCCAGGGCAATCAGCAACTGGTTCGGCGGCAACTGCTGTGTTCCTATGGCCTGGCGAAGGAATCCCAAAACGACAACAATTCTGACAAAAGATGTCATCATCAATATGATCGATGGCGCCAGAGTCAGGACAGTCAACAGAAGGACTATCTGAAGTGTTGCCGATAAATCGCCGGGATCGGATGATTCCTCGACCTCGACTGATACCTTGGGAATGACCTGGGCCTGGGCGATTCCGCCCAGTATTATCATGGCCAGCACGAGATAGACAGCGAGACGTAATATGCCTTTCATTTCAATCCTATGAACTTTTTAAAATCCTATTTATCCGGCATCCTGCCGGAAATTTCCATCAGGCCGTTTGCGGCCTTTTCTTGTCACTGTCAAGCCGGGCGCTTTTCAACTTTCCAATGTTGAGTCCCGCCAGCTTGATTTTGGCGTCATTCATGACACCCGCGAAACCGGTTAACGGTTTTTCCGTAGCATATTCCGACAGAATCTTCGCCGTTTGCTCAACATCCAGTTCCGCCAGAATATTTATGCCCGTATCGGCCACCCCTACCAACACCGCCCTGTCGGCGTAACGGATCAGCGACACCGATTTCTTCTGGGCGACATAGGTGGTCTCGAGCACTTCGATTATTTGTTGATTCCTGTTTCCGGACAGCTTGTTTCCCATCATCCGCCTGAGAATATACAGGAAACCATAGATCCCGGCCACCACCACCATGAGTGCGGTCAGCAATTTGGCCAGCGACCAGTACACCGATTCGTTCAGTGGTGATACATGCCCGCTGATGTCCGCCGCCGGGGATTCTCCTCCAGCCGGTTTCAGGGCATCTCCCGCCGAGACATTACCGAACTGCGACACCAGCAAGGCCGTGGAAACAATGATTATTATGAGAATAATCAGCAGAATTTTTTTGTTTCTCTGACTCATTGCAGGTTCTTCAACCTTTCTTCGGGAGAGACCAGGTGCGTGATTCGCAATCCGAAATTTTCTTCGACCACGACAACCTCTCCGCGCGCCACCTTTTTCTGGTTGACCAGCAGATCGACCGGCTCGCCGACCAGCTTGTCAAGCTCCACTATCGAACCCGGGCCGAGCGCCAGGATATCGGATATGTGCATCCGGGTCCTTCCCAGCTCGATCGATATCGGTAACTCGACGTCCAGAAGCAGGTTTATATTACGCGGTTCATGTTTTTCCGATCCGACCGAGAGCTGTTGAAAATCAGCCTGTTTGACGGCCGGTTGCTTCTGATCCGGTGATTCATCGCTCGATGTGAAAGTCTCGGCGGCGGCCTTCTGCATGGCGGAATCGACCTCTTCGGTGCTCAACAGGTCGGGGGAACCATGATCTGCGGCTTCATCTTCACCGTCCGGCTGATCACCCTGCCCGTCAGGCATTGGTATTGACTCCGCCGACTGCACGTCCGGATTCTGATCCGCTTTCCCTTCCGGTGTTCCTTCGGATTGAACATTCTGTTCTTCGGCAGCGTCATCCGATGCATCGCCGTTCATGGGCATTTCAATCCCATTTTTTTCATCCATGTCCTATAACTCCTTCTTGATAACCGGATATACCTCGGTAATCTGGCCGGCACGCCGTTTTCCAAACAGGCCCGGCCGGCAGTAATATTTCTTCCTGTTGTTCACCAGCAGTTCCGCCGGAGAATTTATCTTGGTGTCGGTCGAGATCACATCCCCGACCTTAAGATTTAAAAAGTCTCCCATCTTTAGTTTGGTCCGCGCCAGCGAAACCGAAACATCGACCCCGATATCCTGAAGATTTTCCCGGTTTGTATCGGTTGCCGAATCATCCGATCTTTTCTTGGTGGCGTCGATCCAATTCTGCGCCGAAAGTCTGGCTATAACCGGCTCGAGAGAAACGTAAGGGTAACAGATCGTCAACAGGCCGGTCGTTCTAAACAGTTTCAATTGCAGTGAAACAACAATGACCGTTTCGCCCGCCGGAACCACCTGGACAAATTGCGGATTGGTCTCGAGCGTTCTTTCTTCGATTTTGATAGGGGCGATATTGTGCCAGGATTTTTCCAGATCCTCATACAACCGCCTTGTGATCCGGGTCAAAACCGTTTTCTCGATACCGCTCAGCTCCCGCTCGATCTCCAGCATCTTCTCGCCGCCGCCGAATATCCTGTCGATGAAGCCAAAAGCCAGCGATGGATTGAAATCCATTACGCACAGGCCCTCAAGCGGTTTCGCGGAAAAAGTATACGTGCAGGATGGCGTCACCAGGGACATGATATACTCTGAATAGTTGATCTGATCCACCGAAACCAGATCCACATCGACCATCGTCCTGAGAACGGACGACAGGCTGGAACCGACATGGCCGGCATAATTGTCATGCAGGTTTTCAAGTGTCCGCAACTGGTCTTTCGATACCCGGTTGGGATGCTTGAAATCGTACGCATGTATCGTCTGCGCTGTACCGTCGGTTGACGCCGGTGTCCGGTTGGGCTGTTGCTGTTCCGTCGACACGGTCGTCAGCAGAGCGTCGATTTCATCCTGTGTTAGAATCTTAGCCAATGTCCTTCTCCCTGTCCTCTACTGCAAAATAAAATCGGTGAAATAAACCGCCTCCAGATCCTCGGCATGCATCAATTGCTCGACTCGCTTCCTTATCTGATAGCGCGTAATCTCTTTTTCTTTCGGGTCCGAAAGCTGTTCAATTGTCTTCGAGCCCAGGATCGTAATCAGGGCATCCTTGATGACCGCTTCCCGTTTTTCGAACTGGGCGACAGTCTCTTTGGAACCGACCTCGAAACCGATCGAGACCGACAGGAACCTGGTTCCACCGGTACCCGACGGGTTGACGATGATATCTTCCATCATAAACATCTCGCCGGCGCCGTGATGTTTTTTGTCGCCCGCCTTTTTCTCATGTGTCTCATTTTCGGCAGAAGCTGTCTCCGATGATTTAAGGAATTTGACCCCGGCGAAGTACCCTCCGCCGACCATGGCCACGGCGATAATCAGATAGATCAACCACGACATCTTCTTACCGGATTTCTTCTTCTGGCCCTCTTCTTCGGCCATAACCGTTTCATCTGGATTTAATCTATCATCAATCGGCATCTGATATTCTCCCCCTTCTGTCTTTATTCTCTTCTGCGTTCGCCTTCCATTCGATTGTGGATGCCATTTTCCGGAAGACGGCCACTCTCTTTATTATTTCATCGGGCGTCTCCCGAACCATAATCTTCTTGCCGTCGATAAGGCTGATTATGGTGTCGGGAGTCGACTCGACAAACTCGATCAGGTCATCGTTGATGATGATTTCCTGATTGTTTAATTTCGTTACTCGTATCATTTAATTACCAATCGTTATCTCTTCAGGTTGACCAGTTCCTCAAGCATCTGATCCGATGTCGTGATAATCCGGGCATTGGCCTGGTATCCTCTCTGAGAGATGATCATATTGGTGAACTCGGTCGCAATATCGACCGAGGACGACTCCAGGGCTCCCGATGAGATCTTGCCCGAGATTGTCTCTCCGGCAACACCCACAATCGGCTCACCCGAGTTGGCCGAGGTCTGATAAAGCGACTGTCCGGCCTTGATCAATCCGGCATTGTTGTTAAAATCGGCCAGGACAATCTGCGCCAGAACACGGCTGACACCATTGGTGAAAATGCCGAAAATGTTACCGGACTGGTCAAATGAAATCTTGTCCAGAATTCCCAGCCCGTGACCGTTCTGGTTAAGGACCGACGCGGTATGGGCCGAGGCAAACCCGGTCAGACCGTCGTACTGTCCCGGCGTTCCGGCATCGATTACAACATCGACGACATCGGCGCCGTTATTGGGATCGAAAGTCAATGAGGTTGCGCCGCCGATATAATCGAATGAAAACAGCGAACCGTCGGGATTGAATTCGACCGTGCCGCTGCCGCCGCCGGTAATCACCTCATTGCCCAGAAATGATGCCGACCATGTCCATTCGTTCTTTTCGACCGATTTTAAGAACTCGATCGTCAGGGTGTGCTTGCCGCCCTGGGAATCATAAACCGTTGTCGACATGGCATGCGTGGTATCATCCGTTTCGATAATGGCCGTTCCGGCCTGAAGACCGTTCAGCGCCTCGATCTCGACACCGCCGCCGCCCAGACCTTCGACACCGATTGCCAGACCGGTGTTTTCATCGGTCACGATATCAAGACTGATGGGCGGCTGAATTTCGCCGCTGGTCGGGTCAAAAAGATCGTTACAGACAAAGCTGTGATCGGTTCCGTTATCGATCAGTTGAGTCGTACCGTCGGCAATTCCGAAAATCACACCGGAGATATTACCGGTCGTGTTCAGACCCAGCGGATCGACACTGAGCTGCGACACCGACAATTCAATGTTATAGTCGGCGCCGGCTTTGGTCCGGGTCAACTGTATTTCACCACCGACCAGTTCCGCCTTGACACCGCTGATCTGATTGATAGCATTGATCAGATCATTAACCGTGGAATTTACCGAGGCTACCGATACGATATCGGACTGAAGCCCGCCATCACGGGAAATGGTGAATCCGGTGACATCGGTGACACCCAGGCTGGCCAGGGTCATGTTGCCCGTCAATATCGTTCCCGGCGTACCGCTGGCGTTGTTGCCGACATTGGTCCCGGCCCATGTCGAATTGGTCGCCTGGCTTCCGGTGATTGTCAGCGTATGCGTTCCACCCGCTCCATCGACGGTTGGTGTATTCGAAACCGTGGTTATACCGGTTGCACCGGCGGATATAAGATGAGCATTCGATTCGGTTGCAACAGAATTAAGGTTATTGCCCAGCGTGATACTCGACGTCGGCTGAGCCGGGTCCTGCTGACCGAACGGCATCGTGATATTCCCAACCGTCGCTGTCGACGGGATATTGCCGTCGGCATCGGCCATACGTCCCTGGACAAAAAGTCCGGTGGACGGATCAACCAGGTTAGAGTTGGCGTCAAATCCGAAAGATCCGGCGCGTGTGAAGTACTGACCGGTATTATCCGACAGCACAAAGAATCCCGAACCCTGGATCGCCAGGTCGGTGATTTGACCGGTCGTTTCCAGGCCGCCCTGCTGGAACAGGTTATCGACCGTCGAAACACTCATGCCCAGACCGAGTTGCACCGGATTCGTTCCGCCCGATATCTCCGACGGCCGTCCGGCGCCTTTGTAGGTCTGTACCAGCGCCTCACGAAAGGTGACACGCCCGGCTTTGAAACCGATAGTGTTGACATTGGCAATGTTATTACCAATCACATTCATTTGTATCTGATGATTCTGCAACCCAGATACACCGGCAAACAATGATGCCATCATAACTAAAAACCCTCCTTACCTGAAGGCAAGGCCTCCCCGTCTCGATACGGGGTCCAGCCCTGATTATTGTTTATATTACTTATTTTCATTTCTCTCCTAAAGGATCACCGCCGAGTCGATCGACGTAAAAACGCCCTCCTGAAGATTCGTCCGGCTGAAAGCGGTGATTATGGTCCGCGTCGGAACTGAGGCTACATAAGCCGCATTGTCATCCAAAATCAGCGTGTCTTTCGAGCCCTTACCGGCGGCCTTGTCGATCGCCTGTGAAAGCTGATCGAGCTTCTGATCGGTCATCTCGATCCCCCTCGAAAACAGGCGTTGCCGTGCATGTTTCGAGAAATTGACATTATTCGTTCGAGCTATTTCCTTGGAAAATGTTTCCTTGAATGATTCCGCCTTCTTGTCGACCGACTGATTTTGATCGGCCTTGTTCTTGTTGACAATCTCCAGCAGATTGACTTCACGGTTGAAATCAGTGACCTTCATTGCTTAACCCTCATCTTCCTCATTAGCTGCCTGGATCGAGGTTACCTCGGCCAGCGATATCTCCAGACCATTGATTTGCAGATAGGCCGAACCGTCGCGGTAAACGACACCGTCCACGATACCTTCAACATAGGTCGACGGTGTGAAACTTTCACCCTCGCCATTGACGGCGCTGATCTGAATCGTATAGAAACCGGATTCGAGACGATCGCCGTTTTCATCTTTGCCATCCCAGACAATTGAGTTTCCGCCGGCGGCGACATCTTCCATATCCAGAGTCCGGACAACGGCGCCATCGGCGTTCAGGATTTCGATAGTGACGCTTTGGGCATATTCCGCGCTGGTATAATTGATTTGTGGTAGATTGTCTTCATCGAGATAGATATTGCTGAATGTCGCCTGGACTTCCCTGCCGATCAACGAGGTCGCATTGGTATTGTTGACCGTTTGCATCTGCAGATAATCCCATTCCAGCGACTGCTCCAGCAAAGCATTCATATTCTGCATCTGTTCCAGTGATGAAAACTGGGCCAGTTCCGCTATAAACTCCGTATTGTCCATCGGCTCCAAAGGATTCTGATTGGTCATCTGGGCCACCAATAACGTCATGAAATCATCTTTGTCCAGAATCTGGGACGAGCCGGTCGCAACAGGATTGCCGTTGCTGTCGGTCACTACTGGTGAAATTATTCCCACAATATCCTCCTAAGCCAGCCAGTTTATTCCTGACGAGCTGATATATTGATTCCGGGCCGATACACCCGTGATCACATTATTTTCGTTTTCATAGCCATCGAGCTCGTTCATCCAGCCATACCGACGATTCCCGCCGGCGCAGTCGCTTCCGTGGGCATGGCGTTGACCCGTCTGGCCGCCGCCGACCATTACCTGGAATGAATCAAGCCGGACACCCTTGTCGGCCAGATCCTCGAGAAGCTGGTTGATATTGGACTCTACCGCATGTTGCGCGATAGGGGTATCTACCACCAATCGTCCCATCACATTCTGGCCGCTCGACGATAACGTCAGTCTGACCGTTCCGAGGTTTTCCGGTTCGAGCTTTATAAATACTGTCTGTCTGCTCTGAACTTTTTTTGCGCTTAGATTTTCAGGGACAACAAACTTCACCGGGGTCGTCTCACGCGCAGGCGACATCGTTTCTATTTTGGCTGTTTCTGCCGAGGTCGATGTCGATAAATCGGTATTGACCCCTTTCGCAGGCTGTAAATCAACCGGCTTGTCAGCAACATTCGCTTTTATATTTAATTTACCATTGTCGTCAGCAATCTTGACTTTCGGGGTATCGCTATTTGATTCTGGTCCGGCAACAGTCTTTACCCGCTCCGTGCCACCCACCGATTCATCGGTCACATTATTTTTTAATGGCACCCCGGTTTGTACCTTATCAGTGTCTGTCTTCTTTGAATCCTTAATATTGAAATTCGCTGTCCCGGTATCGATATTGATCGTCTCAACCTTTGCCGCATCATGGAATATCCTGACCTGCCTGATATTCAGGTCGTCTTCGACCTGTTCGAAAATTTTACTCGCCGCCTCATACTGCAATGGGTCGATTTCATTATTCTTTACTTCCATACCGGCTCGGTTGACCGCAAAATCGATCGTCTTATTGTCGGCGGCGCTAATATTATTGTCTTTGATCCCGGCATTGACCGATTTATTTGTCTCGACATTATTCGTGATGTCCGGTGTAACATTTCCAATCGTGTTATCAATATTAACGGCAAACTCGGATACTGGATTCGAAACCGCACCCGTTTCGGCTAAAGCAGCCTTGGAATCGATCAAAATCTCCGATTTGCCGGTCCCGGCATTCGACATTACTTTCAGGCTCCCGGGGTCATTATTTTCGGAGTCATTTCCCAAAATGACCGTCGCCTGTTTACCCGCTATTTCCGCGTTAACCTGCAATTTTAACAGCGCTTCGGCATTATCCTCGGCACCTTCCGGAGTGACCTCGAGCATGATACCATCCGACACGACCGCGGCATTGCCTTCATTGATCTGCAACCCCGGCAGAAGCTCCGGATCGAATTGAATCATACTCCGGAGAATGTTATCCTCGATATCTTTCAGATTTTTATTATCCGAAAGTCCACCCTTTGCGATAGATATACCGCCCAGGATTCCGGCGAAATCGCCGTTACCCTCTTTTTGCGGCGCACCGGATACGGCATCCTTCGGCGCTTGGGCGCCGTCGGCACTTATATCGGCCATATCCATTATTTGCATAAAGGCGTTCAATTAATCCTCCAGCACCGTGATCATTTTTGTGGATAATTTGGCCGCCCGCTTGGGAGGCATCAGCCCCAGGATTTTCGAGGCGTTGGCCGATTTCATTCGCGGCAGTATCGAAATGACAACCTCATCGGAAAGGTTGGCGAATAGTTTCGTCACTTCATTCGGCTTCATACCGTCGTACAGCCGGGCCAGCTTGATAATCCTGCTGGACTCCGCCTGCTCGATCTTGATCAATCCCTGGTCGATTTTATATTTCAATGCCTCGAGCTCTTTTTTCTCTACTTCAATCTTGTTTTTTTCTTCAATCAGATTGGCCATCTCTTTTTCTATCCAACTCAGAGTATCCAGTGAATCCTCCGGGGTCATACCCAGTCCACCGGCCTCGTCTTCCGGTGTAACAAAGAGAAAATCCAGCTCTTTCATTATTTCTGATGTATCGATCTCGATTTTGCCGACATCTTCTTTGGTAAATTTTTCCGGCTCCGCGCTTTCCGGTGTAGCGGTTTTCTCATCGATCGTCTTGTCCGCCGGCTTCTTAGCGACTTCCGGCGTCTTATGGGATTTGGTGGCTGACGAGTCGATTGCGGCTGATTCGGCCGAAATGATCTCCGGCTCGATTTCCTTATTGCCGTCAAATACAAAGGTGAAAAGTACCACTGCAAGGGCGAACGATCCCAAAGCCGAAACTGCCGGAATAAGGAACTTTTTTAACCACCTGAAAAGTAGCAGCTTCTTGAAAAGTGACAGCTTACAGGCCGCTTTTTCTTCGGCATTTTCGTTTTCTTCAGCCGCTTTTAAATCGTCGATGCCGCTCGGTTTCTTGTCTTTTTCGTTTTCTTCAACCATATACCAATAGACCTGTTTATATTTTTCCGGCAAATATTAAAGCACGGCGCGTGCCGGAATATTTACGGCACCACATAACATACTGTACAGCAATACCATACACCGCCGGCAACGGCATCCGGCAAGCACTCTGTTCGACCATGATCGAGAAAACTTTTCCCGGTCGTCAGAGAAGTTTATTCAATTATTTCTGTAATCGAGCCATCATGATTCAGATGACATTGGATTATAATCAGGTATGTAAATATCATCATGAGGCAGACATTATATGTCCGGTCAGGTAAGCATCACCGGCGTCATCAATTTGCATCTCGAGAATTTCTTTCCCGCCTCCATACCCCTCCGGGACAGCCGCCTTCAGATAGTTGTCGGTAATTCCCCAGTAATGATCGCCGCGGCGGGCGCGATGCTCCGAGATCACATACGCGGTCCGGCCGACTTCTCTCCGCAAAGCGGCCGCATAATGCTTTTTCGATATTTTCCGCAAAACCGCATTCCGTTCCTTAATAATCTCCGGATTGATCTTATCCGGCATCTCCGAAGCCATCGTGCCGGGACGGTCCGAATACGAAAAGACATGCAAATAATCCAGAAGGCCGGAGTCCGCCACCCTGATCGACTCTTTAAAATCATCATCGGTCTCGCCCGGAAAACCGACAATAATGTCCGCACCGATCACCGCCTGTTCGACCTTTTGTTTGACATTGCCGACTATCTCGAGATACTTCGCCGAATCATACGGCCGATGCATTAGTTTAAGAATCCGATCCGATCCGGATTGAAGCGGGATATGCAGGTGCCGGCAGACACGGCGGCCGCCTTCGTTCATCGCCGCCACCAGATCATCATTGACTTCCTGCGGTTCGATCGACGACAATCGAATTCTTGAAATCGTCGTCTCCTTCAATATACTTCGCACCAGCCCGCCCGGAGATTTTATATCCCCGTGTTTGTACTGCCCGATATGCACGCCGGTCAGAACGACCTCATTATATCCATGCTGATGAAGCAGATTTATTTCCGATATGATCTCGCCGGATGGCCGGTTGGTCAGTTCTCCCCGGACCAGCGGGATAATGCAGTAAGTACAGCGCTGATTACAGCCGTCGCCGATCTTTATCCAGGCCCGGTTATGCTTATGGAATTCCGCGATAGCATCAGGTCCC
>Ga0190359_1001004_pt1 | contig 18444 bp, 14 predicted proteins | sample 48721823_MG_FD_161269 | JGI IMG/M metagenome (GOLD analysis project Ga0190359, IMG submission 161269) | Hydrothermal vent microbial mat bacterial communities from Southern Trench, Guaymas Basin, Mexico - 4872-18-2-3_MG | ecosystem: Environmental > Aquatic > Marine > Hydrothermal vents >... | reverse complement strand
CGTTGAGAGGCCGGCAAGGGAAAAGCTTGCCTTTGAATGTAAATATGATCATTATACGAGATATTATAGTTTGAATTGTAAATGAGTTAGAGAGCTAGACCCGTAGGGCTAAGTGTTTTTGCTTTCCGACCTCTCAGCGGAAAGCAAAAAAAATAAACTCAGCGCCCTCTGCGCCTTTGCGGTGAAATAGTTAATAACATCGAGCTGGATATAGGAATTGTGGAGCCAAAAAAAACAGAGGCGATTATTTTAAGGACAAAAGATTTTGGTGAATCTGACCTTATTGTTACATTTTTTTCATCTCTTTTCGGGACCCTAAGGGGCGTGGCCAAAGGGGCTCGCAGGAGTTCAAAACGATTTGTTAACTCTCTTACTACTTTTTCCCTGGTGAATCTCGCGTTTAGCGAGCGGAGAAGCAGTGATCTTGTTTTGCTTGAGTCATCTGACTTAATCGAAGGTTTTCCTGCAATTCGATCAGATTACAATCTATTGTCAAAGGCCAGCTACATGGTGGAGCTGACAGAGACCCTTTTTCCATCCAATGTGCAAAGTTCTGAGATGTTTCAGTTGTTGAAATTTGGCCTAAGCGCTCTATCAGAAAAGCAAGATGCCGAAGAGACTATGATTATGTTCCAGGCAAGGGCCATGAAGATAGGCGGCTTTGGCATTAATTTATCCAAATGCAGCCTTTGCGGTCGACCATATAAGGGAGAGGGTAGGGCATTATTTCATCCTCCGAACGGTTCAATAGTCTGTTTGGCATGTGAGAAGGAATCGGTTTTAAACCCTGGAATGAACCCAAAAACAGTTAAAGTCCTTGAGGATTTTCAGTCCACTGACCTATCACTATTAAAAAATGTGCAATGCGATGATGAGATAATAACTGAGCTGAAAAAGGTTTTAATGATGCATGTTGAACATCGTTTAGGAAAAAGACTAAAATCTGCTAAATATTTAGATAAATAGTTATTAAAGTTAAAGAAAATTCTAAATATCGGAAGCACCTATCCCATTAAAATATGAAGGCGGCTAAAGAAAAAATCTTTAACCGCCTTCTGTTTTCTCAAGAGACCTGATCCCCTCTCACTCTCTCGGAGTGGTTATCTATTACTTCCTCCGCTTGGGCTTGAAAGTTTTCAGGATTGTTCCTGTTTTTTCAGTCAAGGGCTTTGCCTTCTTCAGGATCTTTTCAGGAGTAAGCTCTTTCCATTCTCCCTTTTTGATTGCCTTGCCTGAAGTCTTTGCTTTCTTCTTAGGAGGTTTTCTGCTCGCATTCAGAACCAAATTCGCAAAACTCCTTGACCATTCACCTTATTTTAGGCTAAATTTCATTAGTTTTACCTGAATAGGTTTAATCTTTATAAAAGGAGTTCACCCTTTGGAATTATTGTAATATTCCACTGCGGCTTGTCCCATGAAATTTTACTTTAACAAGAGAAACGTTTAATGACACAAGTTGTCATAGAAAACCCGGTAATTAATTCTCCTTTTGAAGAACCTCATAGGCACTTTCACTTTACCGAAGAGGGTATTACCAATGAAATTGTGGAAGCCCGCCGAATAAGCTCATATTTCATCCCCGTCCCAAGGCCGAAAAAGAAAAGCAAGCAGCAGCAGCTATCCTTTGCAACCGAGTGGACAGAAGATCGCCTTAAAGACAATGAGTTTATTAATCATGTTCGCACCCGTGTATCCAGATGGAGACGAGGTGGTTATCTCGGCATTACGAAAACCACTTCCCGCCTGCTGGAATACTGGCAACGAGCAGACCGCGAACCGAGGCTTTTCTTTTGTCAGATCGAGGCACTGGAAACGCTGATCTATATAACCGAAGTCGCTAAGAAATATGGTGATGCGTGGATTGAGAATGACCTTAGAAGAGCCAATGAGGATGCAAACCCTCTTCTTTATCGCATTGCCTGCAAGATGGCCACAGGCAGCGGCAAAACCGTGGTCATGGCTATGCTCATTGCCTGGCATGTCCTAAATAAAAACGCCAACAAACAAGATGCCAGGTTTTCGGATGCGTTTCTTATCGTGACACCGGGCATCACCATACGCGATCGCCTTCGCGTCCTGCTGCCCAGCGACCCCCAGAATTATTACCGAAAAATGGATATCATCCCTCCCGACATGATGGAGCAGGTAGGAAAGGCCAAGATTATCATCACCAATTTCCACGCCTTCAAACTTAGAGAGCGCAACAGTGCCAGCAAACTCACGAAGAACATTCTCACTCAAGGAGGACCAAGCCCATTTACTGAAACACCTGCTCAGATGGTTCGTCGTGTCTGTCGTGACCTAGGTAACAAAAAGAATATTATTGTTATCAACGATGAAGCCCACCACTGCTACCGTCGAAAGCCAGAAAGCCCGGAAGAAAGATTGAAAGGGGATGAGAAAAAAGAGGCTGAAAAACGAGAAGAGGCGGCTCGTGTCTGGATTTCAGGATTAGAGGCGGTTAAGGCAAAAACCGGCATAAAGGCAATTTTTGACTTATCAGCTACTCCTTTCTTCCTGCGTGGCTCTGGCTATCCCGAAGGTACTCTTTTCCCTTGGGTAGTATCTGATTTTTCTCTTATCGACTCTATAGAAAGCGGGATCGTCAAGGTACCACGCGTGCCTATAGCAGACGATTCTATGATAGGAGATCAGCCTACCTACCGGGACCTCTGGCTCCACATCCGCGATCATCTTCCCAAGAAAGGCCGTAAGACCCAGGCAATAAGCGGTGAACCAAAACTGCCAGCTACTTTGGAAGGAGCTATCAAGAGCCTCTATGACAACTATGAGAAGTACTACTACCGATGGGAACAAAATACCGAAGCACGGGCCAGGGGAATGACACCACCAGTCTTTATCGTCGTCTGCAATAATACCAATGTATCGAAGCTCGTTTTTGATTATATAGCAGGATGGGAAAAGACCCTGCCCGATGGCGCTACAATCGTCGTCCCAGGAAAAATGCCTGTCTTTAGTAATGAGCGAGACGGTGTCTGGAGCAATCGGCCCAATACGATCCTTATTGACAGTGAGCAGATTGAATCGGGTGAGGCGATGAGTAAGGAATTCAAGAAAATTGCTACTCGGGAGATCGAAGATTTTAAGGCTGAGTACCGCATCCGTTTCCCGGGTCGAGACACAGATAAACTCACTGATGAGGACCTGCTGCGAGAGGTAATGAACACGGTGGGCAAACCGGGAAAATTGGGCGAACAGATTAAGTGTGTCGTCTCAGTCTCCATGCTCACTGAAGGGTGGGATGCCAACACCGTGACCCATATCTTAGGGATACGGGCCTTTGGGACACAGCTCCTTTGTGAACAGGTGGTAGGCCGTGGTCTCCGGCGGATGTGTTATACAACCGAAACTCAACGTCTGGAAGTAAAAACCAAATCGGTTGATTTTGAGGCCTTCCCTGTCGAGTATGCAGAGGTCTATGGTGTTCCCTTCTCATTCATCCCTTGTGCAGGCTCTACAATTGAACCTAAACCTGGCCCGGATATAACCCATGTTCGCACCCTTGATGATCGCATTTCCCTGGAGATCACTTTCCCACGCCTCCAAGGATACCGTTATGATTTACCAGGTGAGAAGCTGGCCGCTCATTTCACCGATGACTCAAAACTTGTGCTTTCCACCCAGGACATCCCTACGAAAACAGAAAACGCACCTATTGTTGGCGAATCCACCATTCTCACTTTAGACGATCTGAAAAACCGGAGAATGCAAGAGGTTGCCTTCCTCCTTGCTAAACTCACACTGGAGAAATATTTTTACGATAACGATGGGAATGCCAAGCCCTGGCTTTTTCCTCAAATTCTGTCTATCACGAAACGCTGGCTAGATGACTGGGTCGTCTTAAAGGACAACGTCTTCCCCCAATTGCTCCTATTTATTCAGCTTGCCCACAATGCCACCGACCGCATTTATAGGGCCATTGTTGCTGCCGAATCAGGAGACAAGACACTTAAGCCCATTCTTTACCCCTATGACCCCACAGGCTCCACCCGCTATGTGGACTTCGACACTACTCGCCCCACCTATAAGACAGACCCGGACAAATGCCATATCTCTCACGTTGTTGCAGATACTGGTTCATGGGAACAGAAAATGGCCGAGACCTTAGAAGATATGGAAGAGGTGTTCGCTTACGCCAAAAACCACAATCTCGGTTTCAGTATTCCGTATACCATCGATGGGCAGGAAAAGAACTATGTCCCGGACTTTTTAGTCCGTCTGGATGACGGCCAGGGGAACGATGAATTGCTGAACCTGATTATTGAAGTGACCGGTGAAAAGAAGAAAGACAAGGAGGCAAAAATCGCTACGGCACGTCTCCTTTGGGTACCCGCAGTAAACAACCATGGGGGATTTGGCCGGTGGGCTTTCCTGGAGATCAACGACCCATGGGATGCCAAGAATGCGATTCGAAATATGCTTTGCAGGAAACGATAAGTGATGTATAAAAAAGAGCATCATGCAGAAAGGGAGGATTTTCAATGCAGAACGTGGAAATAAGGTTAACAGAAATTAAAAAGAAGCTGTCCCTGCTTCCTGGCGATAAACTGGAGGAAGTGGAGGACTTTGTAGGTTTTCTTCTATCCCGGTACGAGGGGAAATGGAAGAAAAATATCCAGATGAAAGGCGTGTGGGCAGGAAAAGGTTTTGAACGGCTGGATATAAGGAAAGAAATCAAGGAACTCAGGAAAGGTTTGTCCAAATCCATCTTAAAAAGGAATCTCTGAGATATGGATTATTTGGCTGACACAGTTACAATCATTCGCCATTTCTCCAAATCAGGCCGCATAGGTCGGAAGGCAAGTAGTATTCTGGAAATAGTCGAAGAAGGTGAACATCACCTATTCCTTTCGACCATCTCATTAGTTGAGATACTTTATTTATCTGAAAAGAAGCGTATTATGGTCAATCTTGAAGAATCATTAGACATGATCCAGGAATCAGCAAATTATTCTATTGTGGATTTGACACCTCCTATTGTGAGGCTTGCAGAAAAGATAAAATATCCAGAAATATTTGATCGGCTCATCATATCCACCGCGCAACACCTGGACGTGCCACTCATAACGAGTGACAAAGGTATCAGGGAATCAGGTATTATTGAAACGATCTGGAGCTAAAGTATGGAGAATAGGCAATGGCTCAAAAAAAAAGGAATCCTACTATACCTGTCGAGAGTCTGAAGCATAAGGACAAACGCGCCAACATCCCCACCGAGGAACTCCGTGATTTTGTGAAAGAAGACGAAAACCATCCAGAAAAAGTCCTTTATCCTCGCGACCCCTCGTTGGACCCCCAGCTTGTGTGGAATGGTAAGGACGAGCAAGATAAACAAGATCTGGCCGTGCCATCGGTGCCCATCTATATCCAGGAAAAGATTCATCCTCAAAGCATTATAGAAGACGTACGGCGTACCGTGCGAAAAGAGGCCCCTGCCCAGGCAAATCTCTTTGCCGATTTTAACGGCCTTAAATTTGAAGAGATGATTGACTTTTACCGTCACGAAGCCAATTGGGCAAATCGAATGATCTTAGGTGATTCGCTGTATGTCATGACGTCTTTGGCTGAGAAAGAAGGGCTTAAAGGAAAGGTTCAGATGATCTACATTGATCCTCCTTACGGGATCAAATTCGGCTCCAACTGGCAGGTGAGCACCAAAAAAAGAGACGTTAAGGATAGCAGGGTTGAAGATGTCACCCGACAACCGGAGCAAATCAGAGCTTTCCGCGATACATGGGAACGTGGGATTCACTCCTATCTGAGCTATTTGAGGGATCGATTGGTGGTATCAAGGGAGCTGTTGACTGACACGGGAAGTGTTTTTGTGCAGATTGGGGATGAGAACGTGCATTTGGTAAGGTCCTTGTTTGATGAAGTTTTTGGCAGTGAGAACTCCTGTGGGCTAATCGCCTTTGTGACAACAGGAGGAGTAAAGCAGAACCTCCTAGCGAACAGATTTGACTTTCTGGTTTGGTATGCACGGGATATTGAGAGAATCAAATATCGTCAATTATATTTTGAGAAAGTCCCAGAACTTGGAACAGCAGCGACGTATACCTGGGTAGAGATGCCCGATGGCACAAGACGTGGCTTAACTAGCAAAGAAAAAAACAAGGTAGAATCTTTACCGGATGAGGCGAAGCGTTATAGGGCTGGGAATATTACAACTCAAGGCAACCCTGAGTTCCCATTTACTTATCAAGGAAAGACTTACATACAACCTTGGAAAACTACAGAAACGGGATTGAGAAGATTGGGATTTTCTAATCGCTTACATGTAGCTGCAAATAGCCTTGGACAAGTAAATTATCTTGACGATTTTCCAGTTTCAGAAGTCACAAAGTTATGGACAGATACATTTTTGGGCAGCTTTGCTGAACCAAAGATTTATGTTGTTCAAACTAGCCAGAAGAACATAGAACGCTGCATCCTCATGACCACTGATCCAGGTGACTTGGTCCTTGACCCCACCTGTGGCAGTGGAACAGCCGCCTATGTTGCTGAGAAGTGGGGTCGGCGCTGGATAACTATTGACACCTCTCGCGTGGCCCTTGCCTTAGCCCGCACAAGGCTCATGGCTGCCAGGTACCCTTACTATTACTTAGCCGATTCACCAGAAGGTATCAAAAAAGAAACGGAAATTACCGGCAAAATACCCCCTGAATATAAAACACAAAATGATATCAAAAAAGGATTTGTCTACAAGCGGGTACCGCATATCACCCTTAAATCTATTGCCAATAACCCGGAAATAGATAACATCCATGCCAAATGGCAGGAAAAAATGGAGCAGGTCAGGGCCAAGCTGAGTGGCCTTCTAAGAAAATCGTGGGAAGAATGGGAAATCCCAAGGGAGGCAGAAGACTCATGGTCTAAGGATGCCAAGAAATTCCACCAAGAATGGTGGGAGTTGCGAAAAAAGCGCCAGGAAGAAATAGACAAATCCATTGCCCATAATGCTGATCATGAAATCCTCTACGATCAGCCTTATGAAGACAAAAAACGCATTCGTGTGTCAGGGCCTTTCACTGTGGAGAGCCTATCCCCCCACCGAGTTTTAGCCACTGATGAGGAAATACCTGTATCAGAAAAGGAGGGGCGTAAGTCCGCTGGCTCTGGGCAGTTTGAGACCATGATTTTGGAAAACCTGAAAAAGGCTGGGGTTCAAAACACAATCAAAAATGAACATCTTTATTTTGAACGACTGGAACCGTATGCCGGCACATGGATTCAGGCCGAAGGCGAATATACGGAAAAAGATGGGGCAGTTCATCGCGTGGCCGTTTCCATTGGACCGGAACATGGTACGGTCGGCCCTGAGATGGTTAAGGAGGCTGCAAAGGAAGCGGTCAAGGGGGTAGGTTTTGACCTTTTAATAGTATGTGGCTTTGCCTTCGACCCACACGTCTCAGAAGAGGCCAAGCGCTATGGTCAGTTAACCGTGCTCCCAACGCGAATGAATGCAGACTTGAGCATGGGGGATGAACTCCTCAAGAAGACGGGCGCAGGGAATCTCTTCATGGTATTTGGCGAGCCAGATCTTGAAATAAAGAAGATAAAAGGTGGCCAGATCACCGTTGAAGTTAAGGGCTTGGATATCTACGATCCGACAACCGGAGAGATCCGCAGCCATTCCACTGACGACATCGCCTGCTGGTTCATAGACACAGATTACAACGAAGAAAGTTTTTTTGTCCGCCACGCCTATTTCACCGGCGCGGACCAGCCATACGACAAGCTGAAGCGCGCCCTCAGGGCTGAAATTGATGAAGCGGCCTGGGCAGCCCTCTATACCACAAAGAGCCACCCCTTCGATCAGCCCACTACAGGCAAAATTGCGGTTAAGATTATCAACCATTATGGAGATGAGGTACTCAAAGTTTATGAGGTCTAAATCAAATTAAATGCTTCGTTATTGCCTTTTTGATTCAACAGTTTCGCCTCACTTGTAACCCATAGACGTTATTTATTATTGAGGATTTAGTTTGGATGTTCAAGATTCTCTGATTGTTGATGAGCTGAAAAGAGATTCCACCATCGGAGCCAGACTTTTGGTTGAAAAATACCAAGACTGGCTCTACATTTGGGGAAAGAAGCAGTATGAGAGCTTAAGCCTTCAGGATCTTCTCGAAATTATTGACGATACTTTTATTCGTGTTATAGAAAAAATTGCTTTATTTCAATTTAGGACGGAGAAAGGCTTTAAGAACTGGGTCTTTACTATTTTTAGCCGCTTGTGCATTGATCGTCTAAGAAAAGAAGAAAAGATAGCTGATTATATGCAGATTCAATCCTTGGACAGCGAGCCCACTGAAAACAATAAAAAGACGTTTAAAAGTGCTCGACTTGAATTAGATAGAAAAATTTTCCATGATTACTTCTCACCAAAATCCCATGAGAATCCTTTAGCGCAGAAAGTGAGGGATTTCTTGGACGGCCTTGACGAAGATAACCGAACAATCCTACTGGGCTGTGCCATGGAAATCCCTCATCGGGAGATAGGTAAATGGACTGGAATCCCCGTGAAACATATAAAAACATATTATAGTAGACTAAAGAAAAAGCTAAAAAATTATCTCAAAGAAGCTGAAGGTGGGTGATCTAAAATGGAAGAGAAAAAAGACAGAATGGATGTTTTACTGAAATCTCTGATCAAAATGGGAGAACTCCCCCCCGAAGACAGGATAATCGATTACCTGATGGATCTCTCTTCCGAAAGAGAAATTCCTAAGGTAGTCAGGGAGAAAACCATAGCAAAACTGGAAAAAAGGCAAAAGGAGTTGAGGGATACCAAGAAGAGACTCCAAAATCCCGCGAAACTTAATTCATTTGGAGAGTATATAAGGCTTATCAGAATCAAAGAGAAATTTGATACGTCGGATTTAGCGACAAGAGTGAAAATAGCAAAAAACAAGATCAATTTGCTAGAAAACGATAGCATTTCGCCCTTGGATTTTACGCTGGATGAGATGGCACGTCTTATCCGCGCAATTGGATTAAAAGCACAAATTGCCATTGAGTTGATCAAAAAATCTTACCAGCTATTCAAGATGCAGCCACATATTGCCGAGGCATCTGCAAGGTATGATGATAAGCATGGGATTCCAGAATCTAAAATAGAAGACATGGGCCGGGCATTGAAGGAATTGATGCTTAAGTCAAGCTTTAGAAAAACAGAGCCACTGGCAGACCCAGAGCTTGAGAATTATTTGAAAGATCTTCAGGACAAACTAAAATGATTGATGAAACATATGAGAAAAAAAGGGTTGGCTTTGCCAGGAACCATGCTCGTAATTTACTAGAAAGATTCAAGCAGACAACTGGAACAAAAATTGAATATGAAGTGCCAGTAATAGACATAGCTAAATACCTTGGATTTCATGTTGAGTATCTTGATAGTATGGCTGATCACCATTCAGCAATTATCTATCCTGATAACATGTTGATCGGACTCAACAAAAGCCATCATGAACACAGACAACGATTTTCACTTGGACATGAACTCGGTCACTATTTATTGAAACATAAGGCAGAGTTTGAATTGCCTCCCGAAGAGGCAGAGATCTGTAATAACGAAGCTAATGAATTCTCAGGTGAATTGCTTGTACCGCTGGAATCCCTAAAACGAGCCTTGAAACATACAAAAATCATTTCTGAATTAGCCCACATTTTCAACGTAAGCCAGGAAGTACTTACTATCCGTATTCTGAACCAGAAGCTCTTGAAAAAAATATAGACGAAAATTAAGCGTTACCTACCATCGTTTATGATTGTGGGGGAAAGCAGTAATAGGAGGAAGTAGGTTCCTTCTGGACCCTTTAAATATTAATTATGGAGATGACGGAATGGCAAAAAATGAAAAGACTTCAAAAAGAGTGGGCAAAATGGCTTCCAAGCTTTTGAGAAGTAAGAAAACCTCAAAAAAAACAAAAAGCGTTGCTGGCTCAGCGTTGACACAACGACCAGACAAAAAAAGCGGTAAAAAGAAATAAATATTTCCTTAAATAGATACTTGGGTTGAATATTAGGTGTAATCTCGAAGTCGCGCGTTCTTAGATTCCAGTGCCTTTAGAGGTTTAACGTTGAGTCATATAGTGTTCATCGCCAGAGGCCAAAAGACCATAAAAGCATTGGCTTAGAAAGGTATGTCTAGATTGGCGAGACGGAGTTATTTAAAAAAGTGGATTAAAATTCAGTCGCAAAAAAGGTGCCATTTATTTCTTGACATACAATATGTATTGCTTTATAATGTCAATCATCACAATATAATGTAAAACCCTGGCCGATGCGACGACCAGGGTTCGGTTAAGAATACCGGTAATCCGGTAGTTTGGATAAATGGTATATATTAAGAAAGACTTCCACATGTCAAGCTATTTCTTCACGCCAGTCTAATCCTCCGCGATTCCTCGGTGTTCTTAAAAATTGCCGGGGGAAGGAGGGTCCCAAAATGCTCACTACTTCATAATATCTCCATGAAATTTTAGGCTAGGGCTGCTGGTAGTACTCTTCATTTAATAGGGTTCTATCAGTGAAAGGGTTAACCTTTATCAGGAGCTTGACTTAGGGTTTTGCTCCTAAGGTAACTGAGGAGGTACAATTGGTGAAACGCAAATATCAATCTAATCATGACCAGATGGTTAGGGATGTCTACAATTATTTAATCTCTAACGGCTTCGGAAACGTTAAGGCCGACTTAAAGGGCCTTGCCCAACCTGAACTTATATACTGGACCTCGACAGAAAAGGGCCACATCCCCGATTTAACCGCTAGCAGAAATGGAACTCGGCACATCTTTGAAATCGAGACATCGGATTCTATCTTTGACCAGCATACCGAAGACCAGTGGAAGCTGTTTGCAGCTAACGCGCGGCAGGATGGGAAAACATTTTATGTTATTGTTACTAAGGGCTCGGAGGACTTAGCTAAATCGAGGCTAGCGCAGCTCGATATACAGGCTGAAGTTTGGACTGTGGGATAGTGATCCCTAACCGGGGGCCTGTTTCTGGACAGGTCCCCACTAATAATAGGAGACTCAAAGGCAACCTTGACACAAGACTGGAGTGAGGAGGGAGCAATGGTTTCAATGTAAATGGGGTCAGAACATGTTTCTTTATAATGATTAACCAACAATGCCCCATAGTTTGATACGGGGTAGTTCATTAATATCAATAATTATGGAGGAGAAAAAATGACATCTGAATCAGAAATAAAGGCAGCAATTGAAAATCGGGTTAGTTCCGCAAAAACTAAGGACTACTCAATTTGGACTATAGGTGTAACTGATGATGCCGATCGTCGTAAGGCTGAGCACGGTAACCCAGAGCATTGGATGCAGTGGAATCCTGATTCTGAAACTGCTGCAAGAAATGTTGAAAAATATTTCTTGGACAAAGGGATGAAAGGTGCGCCAGGCGGTCCCGGAAAAGCAAACTACGTATATATTTTCTAGTCCACGCACTTTTAGCTTCAGTGTGAGAGTGATGGGGTCGGGTCTTGAATCTTGAATTTCTGCTCATGTGAATGATGCAGTCGTGAGATGGTCAGCAGGCCAGACATCGATCTATTGACAATCGCCCTGAAAACTGATTCTAATAGACCAACGCACTGGGGAATTCTTAATTCTTGTTTGGTGTCGGACCAGGGTAATTGTTTAATATTACAATAAAAGGTTGTGGATATTGCTTGTATTTTTGGCTTAGAGTAGCCATTTTACCCCTGAAAATGGTGGTTTAAGAGCTGAAAACACCTACTTTTGGGATTTTTACTCTGAAAAATCAATGAGATAGCTTGTTTCGATCCCAAAGCCCATCTTCTTTTTAAGGAAATGACTGAATGGGTGCTTTATCTCTAGAGGTTTTAACCATTGTGTAGTGTCAGTTAAGTAACGAATTGCCGGAAATGTTTGTTTCAGCACCGAAACAGCTTTTATAACATTTGATTGTAAGGGGATTTACAATGAGTTCACTTGTCAGAATTGCTATATGCCAACTCACATGCCATCCCGCGATTTATACTGGCAGCGAGATGTGGCCCGAAGAACCATTCATTCCGCAGAAAAGTAAAAATACACTTTCATCCCTTAGTGTTCAAGGCTTTCCAGTTGATCATCTCTTGGAGCATTGTAGAAAAACGTATCTGCAATGGCATTCAGAACGACTCAGGGGCATTCTGGCGTTCCTAAAATCATTAAACCCGCGTCCCTCACTATTACTGTTCCCCGAAGGAGCAATTCCATATCAGTGTTTGAAAATGATTCATAAATATTCCTCCGAGACCGAAACCACTGTATTAGCAGGCACACATTCCCTCCAAAAAACCAAAGAAGCGAAGAGCACTTATAAAGAATTAGGTTTGCAAGAAAAAACTTTGAGACGGTTATTCGAAAGTGAAGAGCCAATAAATGGAGTCTGTCCAGTTTTTATTTCAAACAAAACTCACTTAGTGACGAAGAAGATTTTTTCTCCTTATGAAGAAACTGACATATCGCTTGAGCAAACTCAATTTCCGAAAATTGGACCATACCAGGTGTCCATTAAAGATCAAGCGGTGCAGGTTTTACCCCTAATCTGTGCTGAAGCTCTCAATTTTCCGAGAATGAGAATAGCTCGGGATTACGATATTTGTACCATAATTGCTTATAACAAGACTCCTAAACCTTACGAAGCCATAATTAAGATGTTGGTTCAAAACAAGAAGATTGTGGCTTTTTGCAACGAAGGAAAATATGGCGGCTCAGGTATATTTCTACCAGTGGATGAAAGGCGGCCATTATGGTGGTTTGATCTCCCTGCAAAAGGCCATCTGCCAAGAGGTGATGCTATATTGGTCGCTGATGTTGACAAAGATAGTGTGGGCGTTGAAGTTGGCGTTGCTCTTCCGCGAAATAACTTTTCACTCATAAATCTGTCCTCAATTGTCTATAACCAGGACCCAAGGCTCGCATCTATTACAAAACAAATAGAGGAAATTCGTAATCTAACAGACTCATCGACTAGGGCCGGTGTAATAAAAGATCTTTTGTACAAGGGTTCTCTCGATCAGTTACACAGGATGCGTTTGGCCTATTTACAGCAACTAGCCAAGAATGGCCAAGATAACGAAAAGTGGTGGACGGCTATTGGGACGGACTGTATTTTGAGCTTGAAGAGTCTTGAACAAATAGAAACAGAGTTGGCTTACTATTGTTACTCAAATATATTAGAGGAGTCGCTATATTACGACGAAGCTGATAAAGACGTTACACAAGTAAGTGGTTTTTTGAGTGAAGCTCAGTCAGTTATTAAAGATGGGAAAAATATAACTGCAGCCTTACCTGCTAGTATTACAGCTGCTGAAGAACGGGAATATATTATTGATAGGGAAGCGGATGCGTCATCCATAGTACAATTCCTGGATAATCCCAGGCAGTGTGTAGCTCAAATGTCGGGTATGCAGGGCATTGGGAAAAGTGCAGCAATAGAAAAAGCGCTAAAACAGGGTAGGTATTCAAGAGTTGAAAAGATAGCTATTCAAGAAACTTCTTCGGCTGAATACATCGCTGCTAAGGTACTGAAAGATCCACTTTCTAAGCCGGTCTCTTTGGAAGAATTAGAGGAGGAGGATTTCCGTGAGAGTCTTAATGGAACCGATGTCCTATGGATACACAACGCAGAGAATTTACTTAGCAGGACTAGATGGAGAAATAATGAAATAGCACAATTATTCTTAAAAATATTGAAAGCAGCAATAAAAGCGAATGTAAAGGTTTTCTTGGAAACAAGAGCAACACTTCCGCTGGAGTTCGAGGACGCTTCACTATATTACCGCAGACGCATTCATGGTTTAGAAAGAAAATTGACAGAAAAAGGTGTAGATTATCTTGATTACCAGCTTCGAAGAGTTGGACTCTCCCCTGTAGATTATGATTATCCCAGCAAAGAAAAAATTGTTAATAAGCTTGGAGGACATCCGACTGCCTTGGCTTTGTGCGCTGACGCAATTTGTGACGAGGGCACCACAACTGTTATGAAAGCTTTAGAGGAGAGAACAGGCTTCTATGGTAAATTTATTAAAAGCCTTTTGAGAAACATAGCTATTAGCGATGACGAACGTATCATTCTCAATCTCTTAAGCGGGTGCAGGCTGGAAGTACCACGCGAAGCTATATTGGAGACTTTTTCGAAAGCTGTCACTCCGTGTCTGAGGAATTTAATGCAATATTGCTTAATAGAAATAGGTCCAGGATCGAACCTTCGCCTTCCTGGGATTCTGTCCTCATATTTCTACTTTGACGAAGTAGTTCCTGAAATTCGGAATCGTTTTCACAAGATGTGTGCAAAACACTATAAGATACTATTCAGCAAAGACAAATCAAAAATAGAATATGCGATTGAAGCCGACCTTCAGGAAATATTAGCGGGAGGGGAATCGAGGTTATCAGGAGATTTCATTGATAGCCAATTAGCGGCAGCCCAAAATCACTTTAAGTCACAAGAATATCGAGAAGCGAAAAAGACAATCGACAAAGTCATTCCAATAAAGAAAACTAATGATATCTTGCGACTTTCTGCCTTAATCGATGCAAAATGCAATTCATTCGATTCAGCCATTCTAAAGGCAAAAAAGGTTTTTGTGAAAAATCCGAATGATACCTGGCTCTTGTCGGAAATTGCAAGAACAGCGTTAAGCCAAGGTAGGGATGATATTGCGGAGAAATTGGTTACCACAGCTAGAAATGCCCAAATGGAGGATGATACTATTCTTGTTGTTTACGGCAGGATGCTTTTGCGACGAAATGAATTGCAGAATGCAGAAATGGCTTTTGAACGAGCGTGTAAAATTACAAAAAGAAATGGGTGGGCTTTTTACTATTTAGGCAAAATATATATTCGGCTCGATAGGTTGGATGATGCAATAGATGTACTTTTACAGGGACAAGAATTGATGTATGAAAGGGGAATAAAAAGTCTTAGAGTTTTAAGTGCGATACAGACCCAGCTAGGCTTAGCCTACTTGTATAACGAAGACATAGACAAAGCGGAGCCAATATTAGCAACATTATTCGAAGAGCAAACTGAAAACCCAGAAGTTATGAGGGCCTATGCGTTTCTTTCGCTCAAAAAGGAAGGTATTGAAAGTGCGCATGAAGCATATGAGAAACTGGGGAGGGTGAGGATTAAATCAAGATTTGATAGATCACAATACCATCTCTTTTACGGCATGTTCTATTTGGGAATTGAAGAAAAAGGGAAGGCCAGCCAAGAATTCGAAGAGGCACATAAACTAGAGAAGAATAATGTTTATATTATGATGAAATTGGCAAGGACATACTATGATATGGCAGTTGAGAGTTGGGTTGACGGTGATCTTGATGTCGCCAAAAAGTACGCCTATGACTGCGCGGCTTTAGTAAGAAAGATTCTTAAATTCGATTCCGATAATAAAGCTGCTGTGGATTTGCAGATTGGACTCTATAGTAGATTTGAAATTGAAGTATCAAAAATAGAGATGGTATAATGTTTCCAACCGGTGTATGGGAACATGTTACCAGATGGTAAAGGGGGGCGCTCGTGCAGAAATTGCCTAACGTTCCTTGAGGCAGGAAATGAAAGGTTTTATCCTGACCGCATAAAGCCACGGCTTTAGTTCCGACCTTTTGTGGTCGGGATCACGGTCAGAATGTCGGGCTCCATCGGCGTCACAGATAATGATTGGTTTGCATTCCTCTCCCAGGAGCCGGTGATTGATGAGGTGAATTTCTGGCAGCCAGGGGGAATTAGCTGGTTCAGAACAGAGAGAATATATGGGCATAGCTCATGCAATATTCAACCTAAAGGGGAAACTACGATGAAAGCTACGTTATTCAAAGAAGTGGGTTACTCTTTGTCTAAGTTGATTGAAGATATCGATATGGGCGAGATCGCCCTGCCTGATATTCAGCGCCCTTTCATATGGAATGCAGTTAAGGTAAGAGACCTTTTTGATTCGATGTACAAGGGTTTCCCAGTAGGATATCTTCTCTTTTGGGTTAATGGTTTCTCCGATGTCCATCGACAGATAGGCACAGAGCCAAAACAGAAGGTACCCCGTTTACTAATTGTAGACGGCCAGCAGCGTCTTACTTCACTCTACGCAGTTCTCAAGGGACGACCAGTAATGCGAAAGAACTACGCTACTCAGACTATCCAGATTGCATTCCGCCCGATTGATGCAAAGCTCGAGGTCACTGATGCGGCAATACGGAAGGACCCAGAGTTTATTGAAGATATCTCGCAACTTTGGTCGAGCGAAATCCCACGTTATAGCTTTGTTAATAGTTTTATTGGCCGTCTACGTGAATATCGAGAAGTCAGTAAAGAAGAAGAGGCTAGAATATGGGAATCAATTGATCGCCTCTATGATCTTCAAAATTACCCTTTTACTGCCTTGGAACTGTCATCCACGGTTGAGGAGGAGCAAGTAGCAGACGTGTTCGTTCGCATCAACAGCAAAGGCACCACCCTCAACCAGGCGGATTTCATACTTACTTTAATGTCAGTATTCTGGGATGAGGGGCGCACACAATTAGAGAGATTTTGCCACGCTGCTCGCAAACCTTCCACTGTTGGGCCCTCTCCCTATAACCATTTTATAGAACCTGATCCTGACCAGCTCCTTAGGGTTGCGGTTGCCCTCGGATTTAGACGCGCAAGGCTGCAGCATGTATACTCCATCCTTAGAGGCAAGGATCTTGAAACAGAGAAGTTCTCTGATGAGCTAAGGGTCAAGCAATTCGATGTTCTTAAGAAAGCACAAGGGGAAACTTTAAATCTTCAGAATTGGCATGAGTTCTTGAAAGCGCTTGTTCGGTCCGGGTTCCGGGGCTCATCAATGATCAGTTCGCAAGTGGCTTTACTATATAGTTATGCAATGTTCCTCATTGGCAAGTGCGATTTCCAAATTGACTTCTATGAGCTTCGCAATATTATCTCACGTTGGTTTTTTATGACTTCCATGACTGCTCGTTACTCCGCTTCACCTGAAACTTCCATGGAGGCAGATCTAGCGCGCCTACGTTCAGCAAATGATGCGGATGATTTCATAAGGACTTTGGATCAGATAATTACAGATACCCTAACAGAAGACTTCTGGAACATCACCTTACCAAATGAACTTGCCACGTCCTCAGCGCGAAGCCCATCGCTTTTCGCCTATTATGCTGCACTAAATCTACTGGATGCCCGGGTTCTTTTTTCCAAAATGAAGGTCTCCGAACTCCTTGACCCTGCTCTTAAGGCCAAAAAATCAGCAATTGAGCGACATCATCTTTCCCCAAAGAATTATCTGAAAAATCAAGGAATCACTGAGATTCGAGACACTAATCAGATTGCAAATTACGCCCTGGTTGAATGGGCAGACAACATTGATATTTCAGATATGCCACCATCTGAATACCTTCCTAAATATGCCATACGCTTTTCAAAAACCGAACTTGAGGAGATGTTTTACTGGCATGCCCTTCCCGAGGGTTGGGAAAGAATGAGTTATGATAATTTCCTGACGGCTCGGCGTAAAGCAATAGCAAAAGTAATTCGAGATGGATTTAAGAAATTACTGCAACCTTCTGTAGATATCTCAACATGATATAAGAAGGGAAGCTGATGTTAGGAGAAAATAAGGAGGGGAGAAATGGAGGTTAAACCAAAAAAACATGGTTTTGGTTTGGAAATGAAGACCTTTCAAGGAAAGGTTGGAGAGTTCTATCTAGTATTTCGAGCGAAAGATGGGGCATACCATGTTTTTCTAGAGATAGAGGCTAAGCAAGCAGCAAGAGACTGTGGGGCTTCTAAAGAGGGAAATACTCGTCAAATGTGGGGAGAAATTTGGAACAAATGAAAACGCTACTAAATGTTTACCAAATTAAAAACACATAAGGGAATCGGGTAATGTCCTAATTTGAAATATGTTTTTTCTTTTGTGCATAGGTTTAGTTTGGTATGGATTATATTGAATTTTGTTATGGAAAATAACCACAAAAATAAACAAAAGTTGTTTTATGAAATAAGTGGCCCCGATGTCTTAAAAGACCGTATCCCCCTTTATGAAGCTATAGGTACGCTTAAAGAGTACATGAACATTATTGACAAAACTTATTTAACCTTAAGTGGTCGAGATCGCTTAACTAAAAAGGATAGAGAAAAATACAAAATAATTGCATATAGGTTTAATCCTGGATCTCTTGGTATTGATCTGGTGATTGAATTGATTGAAGCTATACAATACGCATTTCCATTTCTCCTTCCGAGCGGTGCATTAGGGCTTTGGAATTTAACAAAATCATCCTACAATTTTGTGAAACTTGTAACTGAAATGAGATTTAATGATAAAGAACCGGAGATCATAGAAGATCAAAGTACCAAATATTATATAATAGATAAAGGGGTCATAAAGGGTAAAGGGGTC
>Ga0190359_1001003_pt1 | contig 18460 bp, 19 predicted proteins | sample 48721823_MG_FD_161269 | JGI IMG/M metagenome (GOLD analysis project Ga0190359, IMG submission 161269) | Hydrothermal vent microbial mat bacterial communities from Southern Trench, Guaymas Basin, Mexico - 4872-18-2-3_MG | ecosystem: Environmental > Aquatic > Marine > Hydrothermal vents >... | reverse complement strand
CAATTTTCCCTTTCTTAAAATTCCTTCTGATCCTTTTGGAAGTATCCTGCTATCCAACATCGGGACATTCGGGCTTACTGTTGGCCTGGGAGCATTGTTTCCATTGGGAAGAGTACCTGCAGTAATAATGATCGGAAAGATACAGGATAAGCCCTGGGTGGTTAACGGTGAGATAAAAATACGTTCAATACTCCCTTTCGGTGGAACTTTTGATCACAGAATAGTTGACGGTGCCCAGATAGGAAAATTCGTTATGGGAGCAGCAAAAAGGCTCTCAAATCCCGAGGAGCTTGACAAACCCCGTCACAGGAGAAAAAAAGATGAATAAAATCTCTTCTTTGAACAGTGGAACCAGAATTCTAAACAAAGCCAGCGAAATCAGAAAGAAGATTTTTAAAGAGATTGGTAAAGTAATAATTGGACAGCAAGAAATAATTGAGAACATTTTAATTTCTATACTCTGTAGAGGCCATTGTCTTTTGATAGGCGTACCGGGTCTGGCAAAAACGCTTATGATAAAAACTCTGGCAGAGGTGATGGATCTGAAATTTTCCAGGATACAGTTTACTCCAGATCTTATGCCGAGTGATATAATTGGAACTGAGATAATAGAAGAAGATAAACTCTCTGGGAAGAGGGTCTTCAAGTTCTTCAGAGGGCCGGTTTTCGCAAATATTATTCTAGCGGACGAAATAAATAGAACACCTCCCAAAACCCAGTCAGCACTTCTGGAGGCAATGCAGGAACACAAGGTTACAATCGCAGGAAAAACGTACACCCTGGATGAACCGTTTTTCGTACTTGCCACACAAAATCCTATAGAACAGGAAGGAACATATCCTCTTCCAGAGGCTCAGCTTGACAGGTTTATGTTCAGTCTGAATGTAACCTATCCTTCCCTTGAAGAAGAAAAAGAAATTGTAAAAACCACAACATCTGAAGTTCTCGGCCAACCCGGAAAAGTAGTGGGGAGAGAAGAAATTCTTGAACTTCAGGACCTTGTAAAGCAAGTACCCGTAGCAGACAATGTGATAGACTTTGCTATACGCTTGGTTTCGGTAACCCGACCGGATAGCAATGGTGCTCCTGATTTCATAAAGGAATGGATAGAATGGGGAGCAGGGCCAAGAGCAGGTCAATATCTTATACTTGGGGCAAAAGCAAAGGCTCTTCTGAACGGGAAACCCTCCCCAGAGATCGAAGATGTCATCAGAGTAGCAAAGCCCGTTTTACGCCACAGGATTATACGAAATTTTAACGCTGAAGCAGAAGGAATAACTACAGACCATATCATCGAGAGAGTTATAGAAACTCTATGAAAAAAAATAAACTCAAATACCTTGATCCAGCAGTACTCTCCCGCCTAAATAATATGAAATTGATAGCCAGGCTCGTAGTAGAAGGTTTTATAATTGGTAGACACAAGAGTCCATATCATGGCTTCTCTGTGGAATTTGCTGAGCACAGACCGTATATGCCGGGTGATGAAATCAAACATATCGACTGGAAGCTGTATGGCAAAACAGACAGGTTTTATGTAAAACAATTTGAGGAGGAAACAAATCTAAAGAGTTACATCTTGCTTGATAAAAGTGGATCAATGGGATTCAAATCCCAGAAAGTTTCGAAGCTCGAGTATGGCAGCTATCTTGCCGCTTCCTTGGGATATTTAATGTTGAATCAGCAGGACGCTGCTGGGCTGGTTTTATTTGACAGAAAAATTTCCAGGTATATTCCACCCCTGGCAAAAATGGGACATTTAAACCTCATACTGCATGAACTTGAAAAAGTCACGCCTGGCGATGAAACCAGCATATCCCTGATTTTACACGAGATGGCAGAAAAGATAAAAAAAAGGGGGCTTGTTATTCTCATATCCGACCTTATGGACAATGTTGAGGATATAATTTTCGGCCTGAAGCATTTCAGGTATAAAAAACATGAAGTTATAGTTTTTCACATCCTCGATCCACAGGAAGTGGAATTTAAATATAAAAACTTTACAAAGTTTATCGACCTTGAGTCTGGAGAGTCAATCTCTACAGAACCCTGGTTTATAAGAAACTCTTACGCCAGAAAGCTCCAGGAAATTATCAATTATAGCAGGACTCAATTTAGAAACAACCAGATTGATTATGTGCTTTTGACCACTGATCACACCCTTGATCATGCCCTCATCGAATATCTAAACAAGAGAAGACGCCTTGGATAAAAAAAGAGCCAGCACAAGAAGGCTGGCTCCTACGCGAAAAACCAATCCCAAAAAGATATGTGAGATTTCTATTCTCTCAAGCTTTTTTCGATGGCCCTATATTTTTCAGCTTCTTGCCTTTTACCCTGATTGTAAAGACATTTCCACAGAACCTCATATCCAAATGGATCATCAGGAGCTAATTCAATAATTTTTCTAGCATAGGATTCTGCCATAGGCCAGTCCTTAGAATCAAAGTAGGCTTTAGCTATCCTCTGTAGCACATCTATATCGTCAGGATTCTCTGCAAGTATTTTCTGGTACTCTACCTTAGCCTCTTCAAGTTTACCGGTGCGAGCATAGATCTGAGCAAGTACAAATTTCACATCCATATCATCAGGGTACTGCTCTGCAAGCTTCTGAGCATAGACAAGAGCCTCGTCATCTCTACCCAGGTCAGCTAAAAACTGGATTCTCAGCATCTGCAGCTCCATTATATCGGGATGTTCAACAAGGGCTTCGTCAAGTTTTTTCAGAACCACATCCTGCTTACCTTTCGCCCATAGCATCTGTGAATAGTAGAAAAAAACGTCTTTGTCAAAAACCCCGTTCTTCAGTGCCTTTTCACCTACCTGAATAACCTTTTCTGTATCACCTAGAAGATAATAGCATTTTATTAATCCGTTGTATGTTGGAGCCTCTTTGTTGTCAAAGGCCAGTGCCTTTTCAAAGCTTTTTGCAGCCTCACTCAAGAGAGAATCTTTTTCTATCTTCAAAATAGCGTTCAAAGCTTCGTTGAAATAGCTTGCCCCTTCGTTATGTATTTCGTTCCACACATGTTTTCTCACATCCTGTACCTTTTTAGAATAAGATGAATCAATTTCAAGTGTTTTATCAAGATAAAGTTTTACATTTTCCCAGTCCTTCTTACGTAAGTAAACTCCAGTGGCAAGAAGAAACGGCACCTCTGGGTTGTTTGGCTCTTTTTCAAGGGCTAACAGTAGCTGTTCTTCAGCGGCATCTACATTATCCTGCTGTAGGTATACTTTTGCAGAAGTCATTTCCACACTCTGGCACGAAATATTAAAGATAATGGAGCCAACCACAAGGGTCAAAAGCATTAAAACCGATGAAATTCTTAACGCCTTCATATCTGTTCTCCTTCATCTTTTCTCAAAATTCACTCAAATTTATTTTTTTATTTTAACTATTCCAATCACTTATATGTAGCTATCTATTTCGCTTTTTGAGAAATTGTATGGGAATTTATAGATACCTCTTTCTGTAATAATAGCAGTAATAAGACCTGAGGGGGTAACATCGAAAGCGGGAGAAATTGCCTTACATTTTTCGTGAGCTACTCTTTTGCCGTTAAAATGAGTTACCTCATCAGGCTTTCTAAACTCTATTGGTATTCCGTTACCATTCTCTATGTTCGGGTCGATAGTTGACAAAGGTGCGGCCACGTAAAAGGGAATTTCGTGATGCCGAGCAAGGATGGCAAGGTTGTATGTCCCTATCTTATTTGCTGTATCACCATTCATGGCGATTCTGTCTGCACCAACTATTACCAGATCAACTTTCTGTGTTGCCATAACGAATCCAGCCATACTATCAGTTATGAGAGTGTGAGGAATGCCTGCCTGTTCGAGCTCCCAGGCGGTGAGCCTTGCTCCCTGGAGCAAGGGCCTTGTTTCATCGACGAATACATGGACTTTTTTCCCTTCTTCGTGCGCTATAATTATAGATCCAAGGGCAGTTCCGAGCCCTCCAGTTGCAAGAGGACCGGTATTACAATGAGTTATAATATTTGCCCCATCGGGAATTAGAGAGGCTCCGAACAGGGAAATTTTCTCACAACGTTCTTTTTCTTCATCATGTATGTTCCTGGCCTCCTCAAGCAGAGCTTCCCATATTTCACCAGGAGGTTTTTCCTGAAGAGAACTTGCCTTTCTTTTTAGCCTGTTTAAAGCCCATGAAAGATTAACGGCAGTAGGACGCGTTTCAAGCAGGAGCTTATAGCAGGTATCCAGTTGTTTGAAAAACCTTTCATTTTCTGAGCCTTTCCAATCTTTGAGTCCCAGAACAAGTCCATATGCACCAGTGATTCCGATAGCAGGTGCACCTCGTACCATGAGGCTCTTTATAGCTTCGACTACCTCATCTACAGAATTTATTTCCACTATTTTGAGAGTCTGCGGTAGTTTCCTCTGGTCAACTATGTAGAGTTTTTCATCTTCATAGTAGATTGGTTCTATCATAGTAAGCTTACAAGGTTTCTTAAAAATCTATATCTTTTTTCTACAAGGTTATGATCTGCTTTTAAGAGATTGTTGATGCTAAAGTCTTCTACACATATAGAACCGAATACACTTCCATAGATAAGCGCTTTTTTCAAGGTACGGAAGTTAATTCTCCCTGTAGTCGCCAGAAAACCGAACAGTCCTCCAGCAAAGCTATCTCCGGCTCCTGTAGGATCAACTGGTTTTCTTACTGGATAAGCAGGAGAAAAAAATAGTCTTCCCTTTGAACTCAGATATGCACCATTTTCCCCTTTTTTGATAACCACATATTCAGGTCCCAGATCATGTACCTTTTCAAGCCCTTTGATAAGATTGTACTCCCCTGTAAGATCGTACAGCTCAAAATCATTGATCAGAAGCATGTTAACACGCCCCAGCAATTTGAGAAGTTCGTCATGGGCAGTGTCAATCCACAGATTCATGGTATCACAGGCGACAAATCTGGGAGATGCAACCTCATTTAGGACTTTTAGCTGGAGCGAAGGCTGGATATTTGCAAGAAATACGAACGGGACAGTCCTATATTCTTCGGGCAATTTAGGATCGAATTTCTCAAAGAGTCCTAGCTCTGTGTAGAGTGTATCTCGAAAGTTTATATTATCGTGATACTTTCCTCCCCATCTGAATGTTTTCCCTTCCTGAATTACCAATCCTTTTGTATCCACATTACGTTCATTTAGAGCATGTATAGTATCCCGGGGAAAGTCTGTACCTGCAATTCCAACGACACAAACTTTTGTAAAAAATGAGCACGCCATGGAAAAGTAGATGGCTGAGCCTCCAACAGCCCCAACCCTTTTTCCGAAGGGGGTTTCGACATCATCAATAGCAACCGAACCAACAACAAGCACAGTGTCCTTTTTCATTTCTCCACCTAATTTCAAATCTGAAACTACAAAATCCTTTGATTGTTTACAATATGATAATTCAACAGAGGCTGTAAATGTTTTCTGGTATGGAGGCTTAATGTTTTCTTAATCTGTTAGTTTCCTATTCCCCGCCCTTTACCATATATCCTGGATGCCCAGTTCTATACTATTCGAAATTTCTTGATTATACAAAAGGTTAAATCTAAATTAGAGCGTTATTTAGTGTGATTGAGTTATGATTATAAGGGTAAATTCGTTAAAAGAAGGTTATCAAGAATATAGCTCGCCGGTTGATCTGGTAGAGGTAGATATTGTCGAGAAGGAATTTTCTTTTCCTGTTAGCATAACTCTACAGATAGAAAAGTTTAAATCTCAGATAAATGTTCACGGCATTCTTCACACAAAACTGGATCTGATATGCGATAGATGCCTGGAGCATTTTGAGATGAAGATAGACCCAGAATTTGATGTAATATTCAAAGTTTCGACTCACAGGCGACACAATGTTGAAGATGAAGTCAGGGTTATATCCCCATTCGAGAACGAGCTTGACATCGCACAGGATATAAAAGATGCTCTCATTCTGAGTATACCCATGAAGAAGTTATGTCATGAAGACTGTAGAGGTATTTGCCCGGGATGCGGGGCTAATCTAAACTATGAAGAATGCAGATGTAACTTCCAACGTATTGATCCAAGATGGGAAGTTCTGAAAGCACTAACTACTAAATAGTAAGGAGGGTCCAAAGTTGGCACAGCCAAAGCGTAAAACATCAAAGTCAAGACGAGATAAAAGAAGAACTTTCTGGAAGGCAACGGTGCCCACAGTTACTCTTTGCCCAAACTGTAAAGAGCCAAAGTTACCTCATAGAGCCTGTCCTAACTGCGGGTACTACAGGGGCAGACCGGTAATGATGGTTAAGGAAAAATAAGAGGGAAAATAAGGGAGATATAAAGCATTTTTGCTTTTGTTTACTGTTAGTAAAATAATCGGGGAAAGTCATAATGTCTAAACCAAAAGCAACTATCACCGCTCTGGGAATGTTTATACCCGACAAAGTTCTGACAAATCATGATCTAGAAAAAATGGTAGACACTTCTGACGAATGGATCAGGACGCGGACAGGAATTGAGAAGAGACACATTCTTGAGGAAGATAAAGCAACTTCAGATATGGTTGCTCTGGCATTTGAAAATATGACGAAAAAATTCAATGTTAACCCGGAAGAGATTGAAATGATAATTGTCGCCACGATAACACCTGATATGTTCTTTCCTTCTACAGCTGCGCTAACTCAGCATAAGATAGGCGCAAAAAATGCCTGGTGTTACGATATTTCTGCAGCGTGCTCTGGATTTGTATATGCGCTACAGATAGCAAGACAATTTATTGAAAATGGTACCCACAAAAAGATCCTTGTGGCAGGAGCAGAAACCCTCAGCCGAATTACAGATTACCAGGACAGGAATACCTGCGTGTTGTTCGGAGATGCCGCAGCGGTAGTATTATTGGAACCAACAGAAGAGCCGGGTATAGGTATTATGGACGCTATATTGAAAACGGATGGAGCGGGAAAAGATTATCTGTATATGCTTGGTGGAGGCAGTAAACATCCTGCGACTCACGAAACTGTTGAAAAAAGAATGCACTATATATACCAGGATGGTAGGACAGTTTTCAAATTTGCAGTTAGCAAGATGGCAGAAGTAGGGCAGGAAATTCTCGAGAGAAATAACCTAAGCGGAAAAGACGTTGCTCTTTTTATACCCCATCAGGCAAACAAAAGGATAATAGATGCCTGTGTTGATAGGCTAAAGCTAACAGATGACCAGGTTCTCATTAATATCGCCGAGTATGCGAACACTTCTTCGGCAACTATTCCCGTTGGTTTGGTAGAAGCATATGAGCAGGGGCGACTCAAAAAGGGTGATTTAGTTCTTCTCTCTGCTTTTGGGGGTGGTTTTACCTGGGGAAGTATGATCTTAAGGTGGGGAATATAAATGAGTAAAGTTGCTTTTTTGTTCCCGGGTCAGGCATCTCAATATGTCGGCATGGGACTTGATCTGTATAATAATAGCGAAATAGCCAGAAAATTTTACGACTACGCTGAAGAAAAGTTTAATTTCTCTCTTAAGGAGATTTCCTTTTACGGTTCACTTCGGGAACTTACTGAAACCAGAGTGACGCAACCAGCGATATTTGTCCTTTCTGTCGCCATCTTTGAAGAACTGAAGAAAAGGAATATTCTCCCGGACATGCTGGCAGGACACAGTCTTGGCGAATATTCTGCAGTTGTAGCCGCCGGATGTCTTTCATTTGAAGAAGGGCTTGAACTAGTAAAGGTACGCTCTGAGCAGATGCAAGTGGCTTCAGAAAAAAAACCCGGTACAATGGCTGCGATTGTAGGGTTGAGTTACCAGAAAGTGAAAGAGATTCTCTCAAAAACTGAACTACCAGGAATATGCACCATAGCAAATTATAATTCACCAGTACAACTGGTAATCTCCGGAGACAAGAAAGCCATTCAGGCAGCGATGCTTGCGTTAAAGAGTGCAGGAGCCAAGCGAGTTATCGAGTTGTCGGTTGGGGGGGCTTTCCATTCTCCGCTGATGGAACCGGCTTATGAACGGCTTTCAGAAACGATTGATTCAATGGAATTTAAGAAACCCTCAATCCCTGTTTATATGAACTCTACTGGACTGCCTACTTCCGACCCCGGTGAGATAAAACAGAGACTCAAAGAACAGTTAACCTCCCCTGTTCTGTGGACCACTATTATAGAAAATATGATAGACAACGGTGCAGATAAATTTCTGGAGGTAGGACCAGGAAAAGTTCTTCAGGGACTGGTTAAAAGAATTGTTTCAAAGGCAACCATAAAAGGGGTATCAACATGGGAGGAACTGGAGAATTTTCAATGGGAGGGATAGTGCTAAATGGTAAAGTGTCCATAGTAACCGGTTCGGGCAGGGGCATTGGGTTCACTATCGCGAGAAAGCTTGCTGAACATGGCTCAAGCGTAGTACTTTCGGATTACAATCAGGAGGGTCTGGAAAAAGCCGCAGAGGAGTTTAGCGAGTCCGGTTTTGAGTTTATTGCTATTCCATGCGATGTTACCAGAAAAGATCAAGTAGAAAATCTTGTAAAGAAAGCCCTGGAAAAGTTCGGTAAGATAGATATTCTTGTAAACAATGCAGGGATTACAAGGGATACACTTCTTATAAGAATGACCGAAGAACAGTGGGATGCGGTGCTTAATACCAATCTTAAGGGGGTTTTCTTAATGACTCAGGCAGTTAGTAGAGTTATGATTAAACAACAGAGCGGAAAAATTGTAAATATTAGCTCCGTAGTCGGTTTGATGGGAAATGCAGGACAGTGTAACTATTCTGCAAGTAAAGCTGGGGTAATCGGTTTCTCAAAGTCCGTGGCAAAAGAACTTGCTTCACGAAATATTAACGTCAACGTAGTAGCGCCCGGATATATTGAAACAGAGATGACAGCTACTCTACCAGATTCTGTCAAAGAAGCGTTTTTAAAAGCTATTCCACAGAAGAAGGCAGGACAACCTGAGGATGTGGCAAATGCAGTTTTATTTCTCGTAAGCTCTCTATCGGACTATATAACCGGCCAGGTTTTAAACGTAGATGGTGGTATGGTAATGTAAAAAACTTAGGAGGGTTAAAATGGATTATTTAGAAAAGATCAAAGATATTGTCGCTGAAAAACTTGGCGTCGAAAAGGAAAAGGTAACTCCAGAGGCTTCCTTCATCGATGATCTCGGAGCAGACTCGCTGGATACCGTAGAGCTGATAATGAAAATGGAAGAAGAGTTTGGAATTGAGATTCCAGATGAGGAAGCGGAGAAGTTAAGAACGGTTGGAGACGTTGTAAATTACCTCAAGGAAAAAGTAGGATAAGAAACAAAAAAGATAGCGAAACATGGAAAGAAGAGTAGTTATTACAGGGGTTGGCGTCGTAACTCCGGTGGGAAATACTGTAAAAGAATTCTGGGACAATCTGGTATCTGGCAGGAGTGGCATAGATCGGGTAAAGTCCTTCGATCCTTCACATCTTCCATCTCAAATAGCAGGAGAGGTTAAAAACTTCGATCCAAAAGATTATTTCGAACCCAAAGAAGCCAGGAAACTTGACAGGTTTACTCAGCTGGGATTTGCCGCTGCATATCAGGCAGTGAAGGACGCCGGGGTAGATTTCTCTCACATACGACCGGCGGACGCAGGAGTTGTTACAGGTGCTGGTATTGGCGGTATCAATACTCTTGAAAATCAGCATAGGGTGTTACTAAACAAAGGAGAGCGTTTTGTCAGTCCATTCCTCATTCCCGCAATGATTCCTGACATGCTTCCCGGATGCATATCGATGCGGTTCGGTATAAGAGGTCCCAATTACTCTGTTAGCTCTGCCTGTGCATCTTCTGCTCACGCTATTGGACTTGCATACAGACACATTAAAAATGGAGATGTATCGATAATCATTACCGGCGGGGCGGAATCGACCATTACCCCCCTTTCTTTCGCGGGTTTCTGCAATATGCGAGCTCTTTCGACAAGGAATGATGCCCCACAGAAAGCAAGCAGGCCATTTGACAAGAATAGAGACGGTTTTGTGATGGCTGAAGGAGCTGGAATACTGGTTCTTGAAGATCTGGAACACGCAATGAAGCGAAATGCCAAAATATATGCTGAAATTGTCGGCTTCGGCTTTTCAGGGGATGCATACCATATGACAGCCCCAGACCCTGAAGGTAAAGGACAGATCGAGGTAATGGAGACAGCCATAGCTTCATCAGGATTGAAGAAATCTGATATACAGTACATAAATGCTCATGGCACCTCAACTCCTCTCAATGACAAGATAGAAACAAAAGCTATAAAAGCAGTATTCGGGGAACTCGCCAAAGAGATCAATATTAGCTCAACCAAATCTGTGACCGGACATCTTCTTGGTGCTGCAGGTGCTGTAGAGGCCATAGCTCTGACTCTTGCAATTACAGAAAAGGTAATACCACCAACTATTAATTATGAAGAGCCGGACCCAGAATGCGACCTGAATTATACTCCCAACAAACCCGTAGAAAAAGAAATTTTTGCCGGATTGACAAACTCTTTTGGATTTGGAGGACATAACGCTACCATTGTAATAAAAAAATTTGAATAATTGGCATTGAAATTCTTTAAGCGTTTCTTTAAACACCCCGGCTTCGATCTTGAAAAGAAGCTGGGGTACACTTTTAAGAATAAATTTTTTCTAGAAAAAGCTCTTACTCACAAATCAATCACCGAAGAGAATGTGGAATCATATGAAAGGCTTGAATTCCTTGGGGATTCTGTTCTTCAACTCGTGGTTAGCGAGTACCTCTTCAGGAAGTTTCGCAAGAGCAATGAAGGAAAACTATCTCTTTTCAGATCTGCCATTGTTAATAAAAAAAATCTTTCCAAAATCTCCGAAGAATTGGGGCTCGTTTCTTTTCTTAAAGTTAGTGAAAGTGTAGACATGAACAATACTTCCACTGTAACAAACATTTCAAGCAGCTTGCTTGAGTCAATAATAGGGGCAATATATATCGATGGTGGATTGAAACCCGCAAGTAGATTTGTGCTTGAACATATCATTAAAAAAACTGATATCCTTGAAATTGTAAATTCATTCAATTACAAGGGTAGATTGCTTGAGTTCTGCCAACGGCACGGCATGAAAAAGCCAAAGTTTGCCACCTCTTCGCACGGTCCAGATCACAATAAGACCTTTCTGTGTACGATCACTCTTAATAAGAAGCCTATAGGAACAGGAGAGGGGAAATCTAAAAGGAATGCAGAAGAAGGTGCCTCAAAAGAGGCACTGGAAAAACTTCAAATCCTGGTAAAAGAAAACTAAATACTAAGGAAGTGTTTTTTTAACTCTTCTCGGATTCTTTCTCGAGTCTGTTTATTTCATCCCGCAGCTTAGCTGCCAATTCATAATTTTCTTCATCAATAGCTTTCTGCAGCTGAATTTGAAGCTCAAATATTTTACTGAGCCTGTCGTCCTCTACCTCTTCCAGGTTTTTTATATTATCCTCATACTTCTTTTTTCTAACGCTCTGCCCCGCTTCTCGCATTACTTTTTCTTCGACATAAATCGGAGCGTTTACTCTCAATGCAAGAGCTATTGCATCGCTCGGCCTCGAATCTATTTCGAAAACAGCACCATCGTATTCCCGCTCTATCAAAATCTTAGCATAGAATGTTCCTTCAATCAAATCTGTCACTATTATCTCCTGGATATCCGCGTTTAGATATCGGAGAATATTCGTAAACAGGTCATGACTGAGAGGTCTTGGCATAGATACTTTCTCAAGAGCCAGAGCTATTGCCTGAGCTTCGAAGACCCCAACTATTATTGGAAGCTGACGGTACCCGTTAATCTCTCTCAGGATTATTGCATAACCCTTACTTGGCGGATAAAATACTATTTTCTCAATTCGAACTCTAACCATAATCTATTTCAATATAAAATATGATTTAACTCCAGTCAAGTCCTAATTTTCCTTTGCAAGAGATTTTTTTAGCATGTCAATTTTTTCTACTGGCGTCGGATCTGTATCGTACAGGATTGCCAGATACCAGGAAACGAAATCACCAAGATAGACCAGATATAACCATCTATCCAGCTTATTGGCACCTTTAGAAACCACCTCTACTATTTTATTGGGCAAAGGTTCATTATCTTTTATAAGCAAACTCTTTGTAATATTCTGTCTCAATTTTACCCTCGGGTTGTCATCCTCATCCCTGAGGAAAACAACATTGATATTTTTCAGCACACTGTCCAGATTTTCCCATCCTACGATCTCATTATGATTCATCTCTGGCAGAGCATTGTAGTAGGCCAGAATTTTGCTATTCTCTGAGAATTGAGTGGTCCAGCGACGGGCTATTACATCCGTTCCCCCAGCACTACCATAAATAACTGGAAGCCTATTCATCAGGGAAAGTGCCAGTTCGTAGGCATAGTTTGGACTGTTTTCCACGCTAAATCGTTCAGAACACTCTTCAAGATGCTCAAGGCCAACATTCAGGTCATCAAGAAGATTCTTCTCTGCATATCCGAGCTTTATAAGCAGATACAGAAGTGTTACGAACAGATATCCAAAGGCAGTTCTAGGTGGATATCCCGAAGGTATTTTGACAAAACTCAAAGCTTTTCCTTTATCGTTCAGGGCATGAAACTCTTTCTCAATCTTCCCATTACTGGAAATGCATGCGATGTAAGCTCCCCTCTTTATAGCATCATAAAAACAGGAAAGAGTTTCCTCTGTATTTCCCGAGTAACTTACCAGGATAACAAGAGTTCTATCATTCACATATCCAGGTAAGTTGTAGCTTCTTACCACTTCAAATGGGACTTCTATCTTATCTCTGAGAAGATTTTTCACAAAATCTCCGCTTATTGCAGAGCCACCCATTCCACAGTATACAATGTTCCGAAAACCATCTCTGGTATTCACGTCTATTCTTTTACCAATCTCGATAGCCTCTCTAATCTGCGCCGGGAAATTAAGAAGAATATTGTACATGTTAGCGCTATCGTATTCCAGTTTTAAACTCATATTTTCCTCCCTAAGTTTGGTTTTTCACAGCGTCCAGATACACTTCGTTTAATAATTTGTACAAAGAAACGATATCTCTTTCTTTTAGTATCAGCTTCTCAAGTTTTCTTATTTCTTTGTGATTTATACCCGCTATTAGTTCCGTAACAATTTTAAGAGAACTCAAATTTACACTTATTGATCTGATTCCCACCCCCATTAAACCGATAAGTGCTATGGGATCAGCTGCCATCTCTCCACATACGTACACCGGGATGTTGAATTTCTCTCCGACCTCGACCACCTTTTTCACGGCTCTAAACATTTCAGGATGGTAATGATTTTTTATCATGTATTCATCTCTCTTTTTCCCAAGAAGATAGACAGCAAGGTCATTGGTTCCTATGCTCAAGAAATCAGCCTTCTGGGCCAGACCCTCCAGATTTTCAATAGCTCTATCAGTTTCTATCATTACCCCGATTGGAATATCCGTCTTGCATCCCAGACTTCTACAATCAGTTTCATTCATCACTTTTTTAAAAAGGGCCCTCGCTCTTTCCACCTCTTCTACTTCATTAACAAGCGGCAGCAATATCTTTATCTCTCCATTTGTGGATGATCTTATGAGAGCCCTGAATTGTGTAACAAGCAGAGATGGATTTTCGAGGGCAAACCTGATGCCCCCTGTGTCCTCCAGAATTTCCTTTTTCCTCAGTGCTTTTATGTCCAGAATATCCAGGATTTTATCTCTTCCAAAATCAAAAATTCTAAATGTCACGGGCTTTCCATCCATATGTAACAGAACCTTGGTGTAAAGCTCAAATTGCTCGTCCTCATCGGGAATAGCATTTTTTTCAAAACAGATATATTCTGTTCTGAACAGGCCTATACCTTTCACCACAGAAGGTTTTATAAGCTTTACCTCTTCGTAGAAGCCAGCGTTCACATAAATACCAATCTTTACGCCATCTCTGGTTTGGTGTTCCTCCCCTTCTATGCTTTTAATATCTATTCTCTGTCTAAACTTTTTCTGTCGCTCGAGGTATTCCTTTTCCAGCACCGAATCAGGGTTGACGAAAACTCTGGCCGTGTCAGCATCAAGAACCACTTTGTCAGAATCTGAGATCTCATCAATATTAATACCAGAGACATACGGAATATTCAGTGCTCTGGCAAGTATCCCTGAGTGAGAATCATATCCTCCGTACCTTGTAATTATTCCCAAGATTTCCTGACCATGAAGATGAATCAAATCGGACGGAGCAATGCGCTCGCAAATCACAATGGAAGGAACTTGGATCTTGGGAGCATTATACTTTTCGTTAAACAACAGGTGGTGTAAGACCCTTCTCTTTACGTCGCTGAGATCCACCATTCTCTCGCTTTGGTATCTGGAGGATGAATCTCCAAGCATTCTTTCATACTGACTCATAACCTCATTATAGGCCCAGGCCACGTTTTTTCTGCTGCGGGTAACATGTTTAAAAACCTCTTTTATCATCTCCTCATCAGCAATGGCCATAAGCTGTGCATTTATAAGTTGTAGTTGGTCATCGCTCAGTTTATCTTTTAATAATTCTTTGAGCTCGTTGAGTTCTGTTATAGCTTTCCCAACAGCTTTCCGAAATTTTAATAGTTCAAGAGGTACTTCCTGAGCTTTCAGGTTGACTTTTGGAACAAAGTAATTGGTCCTCTCTATGTAATAGACGGGCCCCACAGCAATTCCAGGTGATATTCTATATCCTTCTATAACTTTCATAGATAATTACTCCAGATCGAATTTTCTTGCAATCAAAGAGACTATTTTTTCTATCGCCTCCTTTTCATCCGGGCCATTGGCCTCTATTATCACTTCTGCACCCGGCTCAATGGCGAGAATCAAAATGCCCAGGATACTTTTAGCATTCGCTCTCACACCGTTGTAAACTATGTAAATCTCAGATTCATATTTACTTGCCTCATTAACCAGCGCTGTCGCAGGCCTGGTGTGTAACCCATATTTGTTCAAAATTTTCACTTTTTTTCTTACCATTTAACTCTGGCGGTTTGATATGTAATCGATAAAATCATGAAGTTTTTCCTTGAGGTCTCCCGGGAAATTTGCGATTTCCCTCTTCGCTTCTTCAAGTATCTTCCTAATTTCGTGCACTGTTCTATCAATAGTCCCCCGTTCAGAAAATTTTTCAACTATCAATTCCTTGTTATCAGCATTTGAGATCAAAAATTGCATAAAATCCTCTTTCTCACAGGGTTCCAGACCTTCAAGGTAATCGACAACCAGGAATGTTTTTTTCCCGCTTTTAAGATCACTCTTCAAGCTTTTGCCCATTTTTTGCTCGCTGGAGATCATTTCCAGCAAATCGTCCTGAATCTGAAAAGCCACTCCAAGAAGTTTACCAAAAGTCTCCAGGCTTTTTATTTTATCGTCTCCGGCAGAAGCTATCATACCCCCTATCTTACATGAAACCGAAATCAACCTTCCGGTTTTTTTCTCTATCATTCGCAGATATTCATCCCTTGTTACATTTACTCTATTTTCGAATTCCATATCCATTTTTTGCCCATCACATATCTCCAGCATAGCATCGCTCAGTTCTTCCACAAGCGTGTGTCTTGCCTCTACCTGGGTTTTAACAAGTTCCCTAAAAGCAAGAGACATCAGGGCATCACCTGTTAATATAGCAGTATTTATATCCCATTTTTTGTGTATAGTTTCCCGTCCCCGTCGAAAGGAATCATTGTCCATGATGTCATCATGCACAAGCGTAAATGTATGAAGAATTTCTATAGCTGTTGCCGCCGGAATAAGTTTCTCAAAGTCTGCACCAAAACCTTTTCCTACCAATACAAGCAATATTGGTCTCAGCCTTTTCCCCTGAGATTCAAGAGCATATTTCACGGGTTCAAATATTGTTCCGGGCTTTACAGTCTTGCTAACTGCGTTGAGACTCTTATCTATTATTTCTCTGTACTCTTCAAGCTCTCTTTGAAAGTCTTTCACACGTCCCCTGCTATTTTTACATCACCAAATTCCTTCAGTTTACTTAGAACCATATTCTTTATTTCACTTAATCTTTCCTTAGTTCTTGCTTCAAAACGGGTCACTATCACCGGCTGTGTGTTTGAAGCTCTCACAAGTCCCCAGCCATCGCTAAACTTTATTCGGACTCCATCAACATCAATACATTCGTAATTTTTCAAGAAGTATTCCCTGGCTTTTCTGGCAATTTCAAATTTTGTCTTGTCATCAGGACATTCCAGGCGCATTTCGGGAGTGGAGTAGTAGTGCGGGTACTCCTTCATCTTCTCAGAGAGTTTCTTATCTAATCTGGAAACCATTTGAGCAAATCTTGCCGAGACATAAATAGCATCGTCATACCCGTAATAATCGTCAGCAAAAAACAGGTGTCCACTCATCTCTCCAGCAAAGGGGACTTTGAGTTCTCTCATTTTTTCCTTGATCAGGGAGTGCCCGGTTTTCCACATGTAAGGTACCCCACCGAGCCTCTTTATTTCGTCTTCGAGTACCTGAGAGCATTTTACATCGAAGACAACAGTTTCTCCACCCTTCGTAATTATTTCATTGAGAAAAAGAACCATAATGTAGTCGGCAAAAATTACGCTACCCTCGTCATCGACTATCCCTATTCTGTCTGCATCTCCATCATAGGCAACCCCAAAATCATACTCTCCGCCCTTTACTTCTTTTACCAGATCATTCAGATTTTCAAGTACCGTGGGATCAGGATGATGATTAGGAAATGTCCCATCAACGGTGCAGTAAAGTTCCTTCAGTTTAATTCCCAGTCTCTTAAAGATCTCTGGGGCGGCAAGGCATGCAGCTCCATTTCCACAGTCCATAGCTACTTTTAATTTTCTTTCCAGTTTTATTTTCGAGACCACCATATCTATGTACGAATTCAAAAGCTCCTCCTCTGAGAACTTTCCCTGCCCCTTCCCAAATTGACCGTTTTCCACAAGTTTCTTCAGGTATTGAATATCTTTTCCGTAAACAGCTCTCTTACCATAGGAGAGTTTAAATCCGTTCATATCGGGAGGGTTGTGGCTCCCTGTTATCTGTACCGCTCCATCAACAGGAAGAACGAACATACTATAGTAGTTAACTGGTGTTGGTACTATCCCGATGTCTATTACATTCACTCCGGTGGACAGTACCCCTCCAGTAAATAGCTCTTTCAACCTCGGTGTAGTAGTTCTAACATCTCCGCTTACGGTAATTGCGCTACCTCCCCTTTCTCGAACGTAGGTACCGAAGGCTTTACCTATTTTACTCACCACCTCATCCGGGAAATCTCTTTCTACAACCCCTCTTATGTCGTACTCTCTAAAAATATAAGGATTCATAGCATACCTCCAAAACAACCTCACACTTTTTGTTGGTGATTCTCAAATGCAAACCTTACAAAACCACCATGTTTTTTAAGAAGTTTTCTCGCTTCTTCCCTTGATACTCCTTTTTTTATCATAACAAGAGCCACTTTCACATCTCTACCAGCATCAAAAAGGGCTTTTTTACTTTCCTTGTAACTTAGCCCGGTTAGCTTGGAAATGATTCTGCTTCCTCTATCCACAAGCTTTGCATTTATTGCCTGCAGATCAACCATTAGATTCCCATATACCTTACCAAGCTTGACCATAGTCGTAGTTGTAATCATATTCAGAACCATTTTTGTGGCAGTTCCTGCTTTTAATCTTGTAGAACCCGTTATTATTTCCGGTCCGGTCAGCACCTCAATGATTACATCAGCTTCTGCTTTAATGTCTTTGTTAGGGGTACATGTAAGGAATATTGTTTTGCACCCTATTGTTCTTGCGTATTTTAGAGCTCCATGTACATAGGGAGTTGTGCCACCTGTCGCTATACCCATGACGACATCTTTGCTTCTTACCCCCCTTTTCTCACAATCATTCGCCCCATTTTCAGGATAATCTTCAGCACCTTCGACAGCTCTTCTTAGTGCTCTATATCCACCTGCTATAATGCCCTGTACCAGGCTCGGAGACACAGAGAAGGTAGGTGGACATTCGCTGGCATCAAGTACTCCTAACCTCCCACTGGTTCCAGCACCGACATAAAACAGCCGCCCTCCGTTTTTTAATGTATTGAAAACTATCTCTATAGCTTCAACAATCTGAGGAATCGCTTTTCTAACCGCAAGATGTACCGTTCCATCTTCTTCATTCATCAATCTTACAATCTCTTCTGTGCTCATCACGTCCAGGTTAGCACTTTTTGGATTTTCTTTTTCTGTAAGTATATGACTCCTGTCTCTGATTACTTCCATTTCCCTATCCCCGCTTTATTTCTTTATAAATTCTCTCAACCATCTAAAAATTTCCCCGTGCCAGAAGCGACTGTTCTTTGGTTTTTGTACCCAGTGTCCCTCATCAGGAAAGAGGATGAGCCTCGCTTTTACCCCCCTCCTCCTCAAGGCAGTAAACGCAGCTATACCCTCTGCATAGTCCAGGCGAAAGTCTTTTTCA
>Ga0190359_1001002_pt1 | contig 18490 bp, 15 predicted proteins | sample 48721823_MG_FD_161269 | JGI IMG/M metagenome (GOLD analysis project Ga0190359, IMG submission 161269) | Hydrothermal vent microbial mat bacterial communities from Southern Trench, Guaymas Basin, Mexico - 4872-18-2-3_MG | ecosystem: Environmental > Aquatic > Marine > Hydrothermal vents >... | reverse complement strand
TAAAAATCAAAGAGCGGTTGATTCTCTGATGAACTTATATCCGATTAAGCAGTTATAAAGTGTAAAAAAAGGAGATATGCTTTGGGAAAAAGCAGTGAAGAAATAAATGTATGCCCGTCATGCGGAGGGGCTCTTGAGTCCGGCAGTCGATATTGTCCCGGTTGCGGCGTCACAATATCCAAATCAAAAACCGGAATGATATCATCGCGAGGCAGTATATTTATTGTCGCCGGGTTTGTAGTCCTGTTCGGGCTTCTTTATCTGGCCGACGCGACCAAACCGGAAAAAGCTGTCGCCGGCGCCCCGCGCGAGCAAAAAGCGACTATGCCGGACAACATGGCACAATATCGGGAAATGATCGATAGACTACCTCAGGATTATGACAAACTGGTGGCGATGGGTAATAAACTTATGGATGAAGGATCATATCACCTTGCCATCGAGGCCTACAAAAAGGCTATCGGTATTAATTCCGGTGATGCCGATATCATAACCGATCTCGGGGCCTGTTATCATGCCCTTGGCAATGGCGAAGAGGCAATCAGGCTGTTTGAGAAAGCAATCGAGATCAATCCGAAGCATGCTATCGCGCATTTCAATCTTGGTATTGCCTATCGCGATCTGAATGATAATGAAAACGTCCGCAAATACTGGGGCCGCCTGGTGGAATTATATCCCGATCAGCCGATTGCCGATACCGTCAAAAAATATCTAAATCAACTCGATAATAACTGATTGCCGTAAATGAGACGGATACCACCGAAAATATTTGTTTGCCGGTTATAAATATCATAAATTTGGTCCGTGATCGAAAAAATCAAAATACTGGATAAAACATGGCCAAGCGGCCTTGTAGATTTTTTATATCCGCCTGTATGCCTGACATGCAATGCCTTTCTTGAAAATCCGGATGAGTTAATATGCAAAGATTGTCTGGATAATATCACCGAACTCGATTTGCCCTTTTGCAGTATCTGTCAGCAATTTATTCAGTCGGGTATCAAATGCCCCGATTGTGAAGAATCCGGACTTCCGGTTTTTTGTCTCGGGCGGTTCACGGATGTCCTTCAGACAATGGTGCATCAGTTGAAATATTACGGTTTCAGCCGGCTTGGGAGTATATTGGCCGAATGTGTTGTCAAAAAATACTTGCCGGCTTTGGAAAAACTCCAGGCCGATTATATTGTCCCTGTTCCGCTTCACAGCACACGGGAAAAATCACGAGGATATAATCAAGCGGCCGTTCTGGCCGATAATATAGGCAACGGGACAGGGATAGAGACACTGATGGATATTCTGGTAAGGACAAAGAAAACAAAAGATCAGACCCGGTTGAATCCGGAACAAAGAAGAAAAAATATCAAAGGGGCCTTCGAAGTAATTGGCGGGAATTTAATCGGCAAGAGAGTAATACTTGTCGATGATGTTGTTACTACCGGAGCGACCGCCAACGAGGCCGCCGTGACATTGCGGAGGGCCGGGGCGAAACCAGTGGCCGTATGTGCTGTCGCCGCCGCGGGACTTTAAGCAGATTATGCAAACAGCCTTGAATAAAAACATCATCATTGAACAATATCTGCAATATCAGGATCTGGAGCGCGGTTTATCGGCCAATAGCCTGGCGGCCTATCGAAGAGACATTCTCGAATTTAAAAAATTGTTTAAACTTAATGATAATTTTAATATCACTCATCGCAAAGTCAACGAGTACATTCAATATCTTACAGGTTTGAATAGAAAGCCGGCTTCGATCGCAAGAAAGCTGTCATCGCTGAAAAATTTCTACAAATATCTTTCCGAAAAAGACCTGGTGAAAGAAAACTATTTTGCTTTTGCACGGGCCCCGAAAATATCCCGTTATCATCCGGATTACCTGACTGTAGATGAGATTCAAAAGATTATCAACAGTCCCGACATCAAAACCGATATCGGCATCAGGGACAGCGCCATGCTTGAGCTTTTATACGGCGCCGGTATGAGGATATCGGAATTGATTAATCTCAAGATGTCGGCGGTTTACGACGAAATCGGTTTTATCAAAATAGTGGGAAAGGGAAATAAAGAGCGTCTGGTCCCTTACGGCAGTTATGCCCGTAAGGCGGTGGAAAGATATTTGACCGGGGTTCGCGAGCGAAAACGTTCCCTGACCGAAAGCGATGTTCTTTTCCTTTCCAGCCGCAACCGCCGCTTTTCCCGGACAGGTGTCTGGAAGATTATAAAAAAATACGCTTTGATGGCGGGTATATCCAAGGATGTCACCCCGCACACGCTTCGCCACAGCTTCGCGACTCATATGATCGAGGGCGGCGCCGATCTGCGCGTGGTGCAGGAACTGCTGGGTCACTCAAGCATCACAACCACACAGATCTATACACAGGTTGATAAAGAGTATCTTTTGTCGATACATAGAGAATACCACCCCCGTGAAAGAAAATTAAGGGGCGGGAAAGGTTAAGAATGTTTCACTGTGCTTGCCGACAGAGTGGTATCGATATCACCAATCGGATAGAACGCTCCTACAAGAAAGGTACTATTTCTTTTCATTATTTCAATACTCTCAATGAACTACTTATTCTCTCGCAGCGATTTCATCTGGATCTGGCGGTTATCGCGGCCAAAGGCGATTTCCTTAAGGAACTGGAGCTGGTCCGCCTGATGAAAAGCCATATATTCCTGTCGATCATCCCCACCGTTCTGTATCATCCCGATCCCCCGGACGACATCCTTATCGCCGGATTTCAGAACGGGGTCGATGAATTTCTTCATGGTGAATGGCGGGATAAGCTTTTTGAAGTGCAGATGAAAATGATCGCCGAGAGAAGCAGTCGTGATATTTCCTTCAATCCCTCGACCGCTCTCCCGGGACCGGGAATGATCGAAAAAGAAATCAAAAGGTTGCTCAAACTGGAAGCCGACTTTGCCGTATGCTACGCCGATATTGACGACTTCAAGGCCTATAATGATTATCATGGTTATTATTTCGGTGACCGCATGATCCGTTTGACCGCCCGTATTATTCGCGATGTTGTCTTCGATCTATGCCCTGAGGGATTTGTCGGACATATCGGCGGTGATGATTTCATGTTTATTATCCCGCCCGAGCAGGTGGGCCCGGTCTGTGAAAATATAATAAAAGTCTTCGATACCATCGCGCCATACCGTTACAGCGATGAGGATCGTCTCAGGGGAACGATCCAGACGCGAAACCGCAAAGGGGAGATGGAAACGTTCTCCCTGCTGTCGCTTTCAATCGCGGTGTTAATCAATCATCACAACGCTTTCACCCATGTGGGCGAGATGTCTCACATGCTGGCCGATCTTAAAAAATATTCCAAATCACTTAAAGGATCGAATTTCGTCGTCGAACGGCGGAAGAAATACTGAGTTTAACGGCCGCCTTCCAGTCTTTGAAGCAGTTCTCTGGCAGGTTGAAAATCGGGATTGGCCCTTAGCAGTTTGTTCAGATAAACACGCGCCGAATCACTCTGATTACCATAATTGGCAAATGTCACCGCCAGGTTGAAATAGGCCTGCGTGAAAGTCGAATCCCGGCTGATGGCGCGATGATATAAAGCCAGCGCCTCCCGGGGGCGGCGTGTCGAAAAATAAATATTCCCCCAGTTGACACAGTCTATTGGACGCGGTTCGCCCAGTTCCGAACCGTGATGGAACATCTCTTCGGCCTCGGTGAATTTCTGCATCCGGCCGTACAGCGCGCCTATCTTATAGTACACATCACTTACCTCGGGAGCGATCTGCATGGCATCACGGTAATATTCCTCCGCCCGGGCATATTCTTTTTTTGACAGGTAAATGTCGCCCAGATTGATATACGCCTGATGAAGTCTCGGATCGATCTCGGCCGCTTTGCGGTAATATCGCTCCGCATTCTCGAAATCATTACGGGCCTCATATATAAGCCCGATATTATTGTAGGCATCGGCAAATTCGGGTTCGGCGCCAATTGACTTCTGAAAATATGTCAGCGCCTCATCATACCGACCGGTCCGATAGAGCAGATTTCCAAGATTGTTTAGCGTTGTTGCCGAGTACGGGTACTCTTGCAGGGCGGCCCGATATTCCTTCTCGGCGGCGGGAAGATTCCCCTGACGTTCATAGGTAAGCGCCAGATTGAAATGAGTCTGAAATACATTTTCAAAACCGATATCGAAATATGTCCGGTTGGTAAAAATCAGGACAATGATAAAAATCAGAGAATAAATAGAGACTTTTTTCCAGTTTTGTTTTCGAATCATTTCCCCGAGCGCGATTACGGCGTAAGCGCCGAATATTATCAAAAAGGGGATCACTGTCAAACGATGACGGGCCGTAACCAGAAACAGCACCACTGTCGGCACATATCCAATAACGAAAACATAGAACAGGGCCAGTTCCCTGCGTTTTTTCCAGCATAGAATCATCCCAACCAGACCGAGGGGAAAAACCAGCCCGAATGGAAAATATATCGGTTTTTTCCAGATCAAAATCGAAGACAACGAGGAATAGACACGGCTTTGATAGATGTCGGTCTGATCGGAGTTTTCAAAACCGAGAACAAAATAAAGCGTTTTCTTCAGGGTGATACCGATAAAATCAATGGGATTGCTTATTATAAAGTCGATTGCTTTTCCGGTCCAGAAGGAGGATTCTTCCCCGGCAGTCAGTTTATGCCCGACTTCCCTTTCGGCCGCCTCGCGTGTTGCCAGAGTAAACTCATCCCATGGTAAGGCTTCATTTAATTTTATCTCCGGCATCATCATGGTCAATCCCTCGGTGTCGGGGTTGTTGCCGATATACAGGTTGACACCGCCCTGCGAAGATATAAGAATCGCTTCTCCCGTTACGGCCAGATTTCTGGCCGTAACCGAAAACACGGGTATCAACACACCCAATAAATATACCAGCGGTACCAGCAACCGCTTTTTTATTTCCTTGAAATGTGTAAATCCAAAATATATCCATATCAGGAAAAACGGCATCAGAATCAGGATATTGGGGCGCGCAATGGCGGACAGTCCGGCAATCAGACCTGCCAGGAGCCATCGTTTAAGATTATATTCACCTTTATGTTTCAGAAGTAAATAGACGGCCAAAAGATTCAGGAAAATGAAGACCACCGGTATGAGGAGCATCGTCTCGTAAAATATGATCGTTCCATAGGCGGCATAAGCCAACCCGGAAATAATACCGATTTTTTCAGAGAATACCCTGCGCCCCAGCAGGAAGACCATAATAGCGGAAAATGATGCAATTATTATTTGCAGAAAACGCACCAGAAAAAGCGATTTCCCGGTCACCAGAAGAAAACCGGCCAGCAGATAGGGATAAAGCGGTCCGCGGAAATACGCTTCATCTCCCCAGAAATTACCGCCGATAATCTCCCTGGCCCAGTTCAAGTGCCACAGCTCATCGACCATCGGGTAGTTGAAAGCCGGGTTGGAGCGATACTGCAGAAGATAAATAAGTCTCAGTAAAAAGGCCGCCGAGAATACAATCAGCGGCCATTTATGTTTTTTAATAAATTCGGTCATAACTTGCTTTTGTCATCGGTCGAGCCAAACGATCTGGCCAAAGAATAAAACAGGATGGCCAGGGATGCAAATGCAATCAGTGCCAGCCAGGGGCCAAACGATCCTGTCAGCGAACCCAGCATCCCCTCATGTTCATCAAAGAATACACGGTAACTGCCCCAGCCGGAGATGAGGAAAGCCGATATAACCGCAACCAGCGCATCGCCGGCCACCAATCCGGAACCGAACAGAATGCCCATCTGATGCCGTGATTTACTCAGGATTTTATTTCTGGATGATTTCTTGATCAGCATGGCTAAAATACCACCCGCCATGATCGGTGTCGATAACGACAGAGGCAGGTATAGTCCTATGGCAAACGGTAATGACTGAATGCCGAGCAACTCGATCGCCACGGCTATCATTCCGCCGATCAGTATCGGCTGCCAGGGTATATTGGCATTCATCATTCCCTGTACTACGGTGGCCATAACGTTGGCCTGAGGTGCCAGAAGCGGATTTGGTGTCGCTTCGGTTCGAACAAAGCCGAAAGCATCGCCAAGTAAATATAGCGTGAAGCCCATCGCGATAGCGGGGAAAAGGAGACCGATAAATTCGGTCAACTGCATTTTACTCGGAGTCGCCCCCAGCAGGTAACCCGTTTTCAGATCCTGTGCGATATCACCCGACATGCAGACAGCAATACAGACTACCGTACCTACCGACATGGCGGTTACCATCCCCTTCACGCCGGAAACCCCGAAAGACAGCAAAATCATACAGGTTACAAGCAATGTCGCAATAGTCATTCCCGAAACGGGCGATGATGATGAACCGACAATACCTACAATTCGCGCCGCCACGACCACAAAGAAAAAACCGAAAATAACCGCCGTCATGGCGCCGATAAAGTGCAGTTCCGTGCCGGGATAGGCCCAGATAGCAAGAACTATCAGGAGGGAGCCGATCAGGACGAATGACATCGGCAAATCACGATCGGTACGCGGTTTGCCATTGCCTTTCTCTTTTCGGCTGATCAGTTCTTTTGCTCCGGCCGCAAATGAATGGAATATAACCGGGATCGACTTGGCCAGTGAAACAAAGCCGCCCACGGCCACGGCTCCGACCCCGAGATATTTGATGTACGCGTCTCGTAATTGCGCCGGGTCCATATCGCTTAATGGCATCTCGCCCGGTGAGATAATAATCCCCGGAATTTGATCGCCGATAAAAGAAAGCAGCGGGCTGACCCCGAGATAACCCAAAACCGCCCCGGACATCATCAATGCCGCAATCCTCGGCCCTATTATATAACCGACACCGAGAAGTACCGGAGTAGCATCGATTCCGATCGTGCCGCCCTTGAGGAATTTTTTAAAATTATAGCTGGGCGACTCGGCCCACATCCGCAATGTATAAAATACAAACTTATAAACGGCCCCGATACCAATACCCAGAAATACCGTTTTTGCCTTTTTGCCGCCTTCATCGCCGGCAACGATAATTTCGGCACAGGCGGTACCTTCGGGGAAAGCCAGTCTGCCATGTTCCTTTTCGACCAGATATTTACGTAATGGAATCATAAGCAAAATACCGAGTCCGCCTCCAAGCATCGACAGCCAGAATATCTGCATTTTGGATATCTCGTGATGATAACCGGCGGCTATAAGCTGATCGTTGGCGGCCCAGATGAAAAAGGCCGGAATTGTAAAAATAATGCCCGCGGCCAATGATTCCCCCGCCGAGCCGACCGTCTGAACGATGTTATTTTCGAGAACAGTGGCTCTTTTACGTCTGAATAAGGTGCGAAGCACAGCCATGGATATGACGGCGGCGGGGATCGAGGCCGAAACGGTCATGCCGTATTTAAGGCCGATATAAGCATTGGCCACTCCGAACACAACCGATAAAATACTGCCGAGTACCACCGCGCGAATAGTGACCTCGGCAATTGATTCCCCGGCCGGAACATATGGCTGATATTTTTCCTTCCCCTGATTTTTCTGGTCGGGCACACTTCCTCCTGATAATAATCAAATTTTGAGATAGCTTAAGCTAAGCTGTTGACGTACAAGTGTCAAGAAAAATGTTCCCCTTCCCTGCGCCCGTATCCGAAAAGCGCAGTATCTGCTCCCGGCAGAAAAAATCGACTTTTTTTCATTTTTTGTACAATAAATCATTGTTTATGGAACCTATATATATAAACTTGTTATAAGTAATGGAGGATGGAAGAGTCAATATTATATCTGTAATTAAGGAATTAAAATTTATTTAATTCGTTATCAATGAACCATCACCCCGCTTCGTAAAATATGGGTGAAAGCCCTTGGCTTAAATACATTAAACAAGACTGATATGAGCAATAATTACTTGACAAATTATTCAAACTTGCGTATTATGGATATGGGTAATCCTCACTTAAATATCTTTGCCGGCTCATTTCATGTACGAGTAGCTATAAAGTATTGCGGATAAAAACGGTTTTAACAGGACAAGGAGCGTTTTGATGATTAAACCGTTTGATAATATTGAACCTTTAACCCTTAATGGGGGGTGAGTGTCTATGAAGCACTATGGCATCATCACGATTGCCTTGGTACTCCTGATCTGTACTTCGGTATATGCAGCGGAATCTAATTCACTTATGGCGCCTAAAGTCCGTTATGAGGCGGACAGAGTTGTTGTTCCTCTGGAATTAAACAATGAGGTTGCCATGACAGCCCTGGATCTGCCTTTACAGTTCTCCGAGGGAGTTACCCTGGAAGAAGTTACTTTTGAAGGCACGAGGTCGGAAGACTTCGACTTCAAGTGGGCTAATATCGATAACGAAAAAAGGATAGTCGTTATCGGTCTGATTCCCGCGCTTGACGGGGAAAAGCCGGATTTGGCTCCCGGAAGCGGGACAATTGCCAATCTCGTCTTTAGTGTCGAGGATTCGTGGGACATGGAAACGATCGATGTTGTTCCGGTGGAACTGGAAAACCCGAACCATAGCCTGATGTTTGTCTATACTGAGGATGTTGATGGGTCGGCGCACTCTTTGAGCATGACTCCGGAATTTCAGGGTGTCAGTTTTGTACCCTCTGAAGTCGCCGGAACAGAGCTCCTGCCGGGCGAATTCTCCCTGGCACAGAATGCGCCCAATCCGTTCAACCCGCAGACTCGGATAGATTATGATATTCCGAAGGCAACCAATGTCAGGCTGGAAATCTACAACGTTCTGGGTCAGCATGTGAAGACCCTCGTTGACGAATTCCAGGAACCGGGTTCCAAATCGGTCATTTGGGACGGCAGGGACAACTCTGGCTCAACGGTGGCCAGTGGTATTTATTTCTACAGAATGGACGCAGGCGAATTTTCCTTGACGCGTAAGATGATGATGCTGAAGTAACGTACAAGATATTGCCTTTTCTACAGCAAGTGAGGCCCCTCTTTTTATTAAAGAGGGGTTTTTTATGGGATTGTTTCAATCGGGCAGGCAGATACTGCGTCGAGAGGCGTGCCCTGACGCATAAAATGCGCTCACAGTAAGCCAGACTCTTATGTTTTTTATCGTATTTTATACATAAGTTATTGTAAAACAATGAATAAGATCCTTGGCGGGAATTACGGCATAAAATTTGTTATAATATTAATTTGTCAGACCATATGTAACAAGCAGTGAGTATTTGGCGGTATAGCTGCTGGTTTACACGCTCAAGGAGAGTTGGGTTCCCACATTTATGCGGGAACCCTATTTTTATATTATCAGCTTCTTATATTTCCGAGGGGCGACTGTAAATTCATCCTGGATTCCACCTTTTCCAGGAATACGACAGATCACTTTGACTTCATCCTTATATTTATCATCCGAATAGCGGGCCGTTATTGCGGCGGCCTTTTCGAGATTCTCGGGGTTTGCATCTCCGCTGAAGAGAGTGGTTGGCGAACCAACATCGGGGACATAAAAGTTGATATAATCAGGACCTCCGTATTTTTCCAGATTTTCATTATCCTGCTGATTCCGGCCGACTATGATCTTGGTTTTTTCATCGAGCCGGAAATGCCGTCCATAGCGAAGTAATGCGATTTCATACGGTGTCGGATTTTCCCGGTGATCCAGAATGTCTTTTAGTCGGCGGCAATAATTGGGATCGGTCAAAAGACAACCCCCGGCCGGCGCTCCGAATTCTTCAAGCCCCATCTCGGCGGCCAGTTCCAGTTGCCGTTTACGGGAGCGGCCGGAAATGGACTCCAGTCTATTGCGGTCTATCAGTCCTTCCTTTTCGGGAATTGTCTCTTCCATAAGCCCGGCCGATAAAGGTCGCAACAGGTAACCCCGCAAATCGGCCTTTTTTTCGACCAGGTTGATATTATTGCGCATCTGCGATTTGGGTCTCTGTCCAAGTACCTCGCCGGTGATTATAAAGTCCGCCCCGAGCTTAACCATATATTCTTTTGCTTTATTAAGCATCATGATACGGCAGTCCACGCATGGATTCATGTTTTTTCCGTAACCATGCCGGGGCGATTTGACTATTTGAAGAAATTCCGGTCCCAGCCTGAGATGGATGACATCGAAACCGAATTTCCTGCCGACCTCGATTGGGTCGACGGCCGGGTTGGATTTATTCGAATCAACACAGCTGAAATCATGGGAAAAGGTCAGGGCGGTAACCTTGATGCCCTGTTTCAAAACGAGAAGAATCGCCAACGCCGAGTCAAGTCCGCCCGAATAAAGGGCTATCGCTTGAGCCTTTTTGCTGTTTTTTTTATCGTTCATTACCGTTCCCGATATATACTATAATATTAAATTAACAAACGTAATGAAATATATTGTTGATGGAAATCTTTTTATTGACACTGTCTGAAGTAAAAGTTGACTTGACTTTGCGCCCTCTGTAATCTACAATAAACGCTTACAAGAAGTGGCGGGAGTAAAAATTGTTTATTTTTAAGTTCTTTCATGACTGGATAAAACATTTCGTAATCGAGATTCAACGGCTGTTTTTCTTTTCGATCAGGATGACATTGGCTTTGTTCGGACGCCCCATTTATCCCGCCGAGACTTTTGAGCAGATGTATCTGATCGGCGTCGGATCCCTGTTCTTGGTGATTCTGACCGGAATGTCGGCCGGGCAGGCGATGGCTCTGGAATTCGCCAACGAACTGGCCGATTTCGGGAGCAAAAATTACCTCGGACGGGTTATGATTCTGGCAATTGTCCGTGAACTCGGCCCGATATTGACCGGTATAATGGTGGCTTCGCGTGTCGCCGCCGGAATTACATCTGAAATAGGCGCTATGAAATCCTCCAAACAGCTTGATGCCCTGGTAGCTTTTGGTATCGATCCGATGCGCAAACTAGCCGCCCCGAGATTGATCTCACTTCTGATAATGGTACCGGCATTAACAATAGTGTGCGATATAATTTCTCTGATCGGGGGTTGGATGGTCTCGGTGTTTATTGCACATATAACATCGCTTACATACTGGACGGCCGTCAGGCAAAAATTGATGTTCGGAAATATCTTCATTGGGCTTTTTAAACCGTTTGTCTTTGCTTTGATAATCGGATATATTTCATGCTATAAAGGGTTCACTTCCGCAGGGGGCACTAAAGGAGTCGGTCGGGCGACGACAGAATCGGTGATGATTTCGTCAATTACTATTCTGATATCTAATTTCATAATAACCAAGTTTTTTTCCGGTTTCTTGAAGGCGTACTTATGATCGAATTTAGAAACGTAAATTACTCGATAGAGGGAAAACAGATAATCAAAAATGTGTCGTTTTTTATTCCCGACGGCGAATCAAGAGTGATCATGGGACAGTCCGGCTCGGGGAAATCGACCATTCTCAGACTGATCCTCGGTCTGACCTGCCCTGACAGCGGGGATATATTGATAGAAGGGCAGAATATCTGTCATATGAAAATAAAGGATTTGCGTAATATCCGAAAACGAATCGGAATGGTTTTCCAGGATGGAGCGCTTTTCGATTCATTGACAGTAGGAGAGAATATCGGTTATTATCTTTTTGAATATTCGAAAATGAAACTTGAGGAAATCGATGCCAAAGTTAGGGAGATGCTCGGTTTTGTCGGCCTGTCCGATGAAATCATCGATCATCTGCCGGATCAGCTCTCCGGCGGTATGCAGAGACGCGTCGCTATCGGGAGAGCATTGCTTTCCACGGATCCGAAGATAATGCTGTATGATGAGCCGACCACCGGTCTCGATCCGCAGATGATCAGGAATATTATTTCCCTTATCAATCGTTTGGCCGAAGTGAAAAGAGTTACATCGATAGTGGTTACACATCAGATTTCCGATGCATTCGAGCTGTCCAATAAATTTATTATCATTGATTCCGGCCGGGTGGCATTTGATGGAAGTATGATAGAACTTATAGAGAACAAAGATCAGCGGGTTGTAAAATTTCTTGAGCCGTTTCGGGAAGCTGTTGCAAATGTGAGAAAAATTGATTTTATATAAATAGAGGATACGATGAAACGGACAACAAAAATAAAATGGGGAGAACTGAAGGTCGGTATTTTACTGGCTATTGCCGTTGTCGTTCTTGTCTGGGCGTCTTTTTCGGGGGGCGGAACATCGATTTTCGATCGAAAAACAGGCTACGTTTCATATTTCAAGAATGTCAACGGTCTGGTGGTGGGAAGCCCGGTCTGGGTGGCCGGTATTGAAGTCGGCAATGTTTACTCGATAAAATTTGTCAATCTTGATGAAGAACGCCAGGTCGAAATAAAATTTCGGGTGTTGTCATCGGTGACCAATATGATTACAACTGACGCCTCAATTAAATTGGGGACAATAGGATTTATCGGCGATAAATATGTAGAACTCATCCCCGGTTCCTTCGAAAATCCCGTTCTGCCCGAAGGTTCGATAATACCAAGCGTATCAGCGGGTGATCTCTCGGCCGTCTTTGCCGAGGGAGAAGAGGTTATGTCAACCACGAAAGATCTGACAACAAATCTGTCGGAGTTAACCGGGCGCATCAACCGGGGCGAGGGATCAATTGGAAAAATGTTCGCCGAAGAAACCCTTTATAATGAGATGACCGATCTGGTCGCCTCGTTGACCATCCTCATTAGTGATATGCAAAAAAGCCAGAAGAAAATTGTATCCTCACTGGAAAGCCTGACCGGCAATGTCGATGAAATCGCCAAGAAGGCCAACAAAAACGAGGGTACCATTGGTAAGTTGCTGTCTGACCCGGGCTTGTATGACAATATTCACGCATCATCAGGCCGCATCGATTCCATCCTTGCCAAGATAAATGCCGGGCGCGGCACCGCCGGCGCCATGGTCAATGATGACGAGTTGTACGAAGAGATAAAAAATCTTATTGTCAGAATTGAAAATCTTGTCGGCGATATCGAAAAGAATCCCCGCAAATATTTCAAGTTCTCGGTTTTCTAAAAATTTATATCCGGCCGAAATTAATAAAGATCGTTTCTGATGAATCGGTCTTTTTTATTCCCCTTTTTCTCTCTCAATTTCCGTTAAATGAGAAATAGGACGGTAGATTTCATGGGTGGTGATCGTACTGCGATCATTCGACGTTTCGTGCCGGCCCTAATATAGCAGGACCGGTGGTTGTATCACCGGGCCTGAGTGAGGTCTGAGGCTGGGGAGGAACCGAAAATGCGGTTCCCGACAACTATATGTAAAGAGAATAATTAAATCTCATTAATGTTGATATTGCCGGCCGACGTTCTCAAATACAACTCCGGACCGCCATCATTTATTTTCCCCCTTAATGACGATTTACGTATTTTCCCCCGAACAGTTACAGGGAAATCGGTATCGACATATCCGGCGCTGGTTTTGGCATCGATATCGACATTTATATCACGTTCGAGATAAACGGTTATACTGCCCCCGGATGTGCTCAGGCGACACTCTTCATCCGGCTGGCCCTCGATCCTGGCGGTGATACTCCCGCCGGAAGTTTTGGCATTGAGGAGGCCATAGACCTCATCAACCTGAATACTCCCGCCCGATGTATGTGCCTCCACATCGCCTTTTACTTCGCCGATACTTATACTGCCTCCCGACGTCTTGACATCCACATCACCGGTGCAGCTTTCCAGTGATATCGAGCCGCCCGAAGTTTTGCCCTCGACGGGACCGTTAATCCCCTCGAAATGAAGACTTCCGCCGGATGTTTCGACCCTTACCTCTCCATTCAGATCATCGACTTCAATGGAACCCCCGGCTGTGTAGAGATCGATGTTGTATTCCTTGGGAACAGAAATATAATATTCTATTCTTAGATTTCTGTTCGAGTTACCCCATAATGACCATGACCGCCGCCTCTTATATTCCGCGAAAACGGTAACGTCATCACCCTTCTGCTCAAAGTCGATATTGAAATCTTCAAGAATGTCTTTGGCCTTATTTTCACTTCTTGTATCAATTCTGGCCGTGACTTCTATTTTTACTTTGTTGTCGGAGTTTGTCTCGATGTAGATTGCCCCCAGGTCCGATTCGACGTACAAATTCCCACCCGGTTTGACATCAAAATCTTTCTCCCATGTTTCGGTGATATACCCCAGTGCGCTCCCCGCAGACATTAATAGACATCCCGTCATTATAAGGGTCAATACATAGATTCGACTGATTTTGGATTTCATGGCTGCCTCCCTGATTTAATTCTAAATTCTCTTTTTTTAGATACGCAACGGTTTTTAAAAGGTTTCTAATATATGGCAAATCTTGAATTTTAGAAGACGTAAAATCATGTGATCCTGCTGTTTCAGGCAAAATACATCCGGCCTTTAAGGCGACGGAGAAAGTCCAAGAAAACCGTTGACTATAAGATTTAAACGATTATATATGACCCGTTAGCGGATGACTTAACGTTTATGGGTTTTAAGTAGGAGCTAGACTCGTATGATTACGAAACAACAAGCGCTGGATTATCACAGTCTGGGCAAGCCGGGCAAGGTGGAAGTGAACCCGACTAAACCCTGTGTTACACAGCTTGATTTGTCGTTAGCCTATACCCCGGGTGTGGCCGATCCCTGTATGGAAATCCACCACAATCCGGCGGATGTATATAAATACACTGCTAAAGGCAACCTGGTGGCGGTAGTCTCAAACGGGACCGCTGTTCTGGGTCTGGGAAATATCGGCGCCGCCGCCGGTAAACCCGTCATGGAAGGAAAGGGAGTCCTGTTTAAACGGTTCGGTGATGTCGATGTCTTTGACATCGAACTCGACACCCAGGATCCCGATGAAATCATCAAATGCTGCCAGCTTCTCGAGCCGACTTTCGGCGGCATCAATCTTGAAGATATCAAAGCTCCGGAGTGCTTTTATATCGAAGAAACACTTAAAAAGACGATGAAAATTCCGGTGTTCCATGATGACCAGCATGGAACCGCTATTATCTCCGGAGCGGCGCTGATAAATGGCATCGAGCTGGTCAACAAGGAAATTGACGAAATCAGGGTCGTTTTCTGCGGTGCCGGTGCGGCCGGCATTGCCTGCGCCAAGCTGTATTGCAGTCTTGGTGTCAAGCATGAAAACATCCTCATGGTCGATTCCAAAGGAGTGATTTATAAGGGACGCGGTGATAAACTTAATAAATACAAAGCCGAGTTTGAGCGCGAAACCGACTGCCATACGCTTGAAGATGCTATGAATGGCGCTGATGTTTTTGTCGGCGTTTCTACCAAGGATATGGTGACACAGGATATGGTTAAATCGATGGCAAGGGATCCGATCATCTTTGCCATGGCCAATCCCGATCCTGAAATTACATATCCCGAGGCCGTTGCGGCCCGTAAAGATGTCATAATGGCGACCGGCCGATCGGATTATCCCAACCAGGTCAACAATGTCCTTGGTTTTCCGTTTATTTTCCGCGGCGCTCTTGATGTCCATGCGACTGCAATCAACGACGAGATGAAGATTGCCGCCGCCAGGGCGCTGGCCAGCCTGGCCAAGGAAGATGTGCCGGATGAGGTCGCCCGTGCCTACGGTGTCGATCACTTTAAATTCGGTCGTGAGTATATCATCCCCAAACCGTTCGACCATCGTGTCCTGACCTGGGAGGCCGGTGCTGTCGCCCGGGCGGCCATGGATTCCGGGGTGGCACAGAATAAAGTCGATATCGAGGAATATAAACGCTCCCTCGAACGCCGTATTGGCAAAGGCCGCGTTATCATGAGCGTGGTTACCGATAAAGCAAGAAAAGATCCCAAGCGGGTTGTCTTTCCCGAGGGCGATTCCGGACGCATCCTGCGCGCGGCTCATATTATCCGGAGCGAAGGTATTGCCAAACCGATCGTGCTGGGCGATCCTGAACATGTAAAAAAGGCGGCTGATGAGCACGAAATCAGTCTCGATGGAATCGAAATAATCGATCCGATTGCATCCGAAAAACGTCGGATTTACGCCAATAAGTTCTATGAGAGGAGGTGCCGTCGCGGTATAACCAGGGAACAGGCGCTCTGGACCATGCGCGATCGCACTTATTATGGACTTATGATGCTGGAAATGGGAGATTGTGATGCCCTTCTGTCCGGGGTTACCTCAACCTATCCGACCACTATTCGTCCGGCCCTGCAGATTATTCCGCTTAATGAGGGCATCCATCGGGTTTCCGGATTATTCGCTATGATTCAAAAGGATAAGGTATATATGTTTGCCGATACGACGGTAAACGTAAATCCCAATGCTGAAGAACTGGCAGAAATCGCAATCAGCGCATCGCATGTAGCCAAAGCATTCGATATCGAACCTAAAATCGCCATGCTGTCGTTCTCTAATTTCGGTTCGGCAAGATACCCGGAATCAGCTAAAGTGGCTCATGCTGTTGAAATTATCCGCGAAAAAGATCCGGATCTCCTGGTCGAAGGCGAGATGCAGGCGGATACTGCTTTGATGCCGGAATTTATCGAGAAATACTTCCCCTTCTCCGAACTGAAAGAAGCGGCCAATGTATTTGTATTCCCTGATCTTAACTCCGGTAATACAGCCTACAAACTGGTTCAGCGTCTTGGCGGCCTGGTTGCAGTCGGTCCGATTCTGATGGGCTTCTCCAAACCGGTTCATGTCCTGCATCGTACGCAGGATGTCAATCAAATCGTCGATATGGCCGCGATTGCGGTTGTCGATGCTCAGCAGAGTGCAAAATGGTAATCAACTCTTGTGACTATAAGGCCGGGATTTTATGTCCCGGCCTTTTTTATCAGTTTTTCTATTGCCTTATTTGCCGACGATTGATAATTTCTTCGACATGAAAGTATATACCGATAATATTAATTTCGCTCAAAAGTTATTAAAAAAGTCGATTGCTCCTGAGTTGATTGACTCCAAATCTATCAAATCCGAATTTCATCCTCTTTTCAATCGTCTATTCGGTTCCGGAAATATTTATTTCTGTGAAGTCGAATCACTGCCGATATGGACCAATCTTTTTATAATACAACACGCTGCCCTATCGCACTACGATCTGGTTTCGGAGTTTTGCCGGGATAATAAACCTATACCGGATGGTTCACTTTTTATGGCCGGGGCAGGGGAGAGGTTTCACGGCTTTAAAGGCCGGGCCTGGGCCGGCCTTTTGGGCAATATTCATCTGGTGGCTTATATCGAACCGAGACAACCGATTGAACACATTTCGGTAAGTCTGACTGTTACATCCGCCGTCTCGGTGGTGCAGACCATAGATATGATTAAAAATGGCGATATTAATGCCGGTATTAAGTGGATCAACGACATTTTGATCGGTGATGCCAAAGTCGGCGGCGTTCTGGCCTTTACGCAGGCGGAAGGCGATATGATAACGGCTGCGGCAATCGGAATCGGATTAAATGTGGAAGCGGTACCGCAAATAGAAAAATCTGATTTTATCCCACGGGCCGGTTCTATCGGCCAATTTTTCTCAGATTCCGAAGCGGTTGGACTGAATAATGTCTTCGGTAATCTGATAATCCGCCTGGGAGAAAATATACAATTACTTCTGACCGGAAATTATGGAAGACTTATTGAACTATATCGATCCCGGTCTGTTATCATCGGCCGTCAGGTCGAAATCAGACCCGATACGAATGATTTAGAAGAAGGAAATATATATTCCGGTCGTGTTATCACAATAGGCGATGACCTCGGATTGTATCTGGAAGGCGTTCGCGAACCTGTTTTATCGGGCCGTTTGGTTCTTCTCCGCTGATTTCCCTGAATGTTCTTGACATGAAGACCTTTATTGTATTAGATTAAACCGGGTTTATATCTTTGAAAAACGGAATACTTTTAGATAAACGGCGTCTGAAACGATGCCCGGCAAGTCATGGTCAATCAACCGGCCGCGGATTTTGAGGAATATTATGCATTCACCTGACTTACTATCTATATGTTTAACTGCCTTTATTGCAGTTTTCACATTGCTGGCCGTACTGGCCATAGTTATGCGTTTAATCGCAGCGATTTTTGCGCATAAAGAACCAACAACTGATGCCGCCGTGCTGGCAGCCGTTACGGCCGCTGTCAGTGCCGTCTATCCCGGAACAATTATTACCAAGGTCGAGGAGGTAAAATGATTTTTACCAAAACCACCAAGAAAATCAGAGTGCAGTTCATGCCGTTTCGTGACGGATTGCAAAGTTCTTTTGGGGGTAAAGTACGCTTGAATGATTTCCTGCCTGCCATGAAACGTGCGGCGGAACTGGGTATCCGTCATTTCGAATTCGGGGGCGGGGCCCGTTATCAAGCTCCATATTTTTATCTGGGAGAGGATCCTTTCGAGGATATGAAAGCGATCCGCGAAGCGGTCGGCCCGGATGTCGATCTGCAGATTCTCACTCGTTCTGTCTCCGGCGTCACTCTGACCACCCAATCTCCTGAAGGCCTTCAACTGCAGGCCAAACTGATGAAAGAGTACGGCACAACCTGGGATAGGAATTTCGATTATATGAATGATGTCGAAAATCTGATCCGCACCGGGAAACCTATTGTCGATGCCGG
>Ga0190359_1001001_pt1 | contig 18492 bp, 18 predicted proteins | sample 48721823_MG_FD_161269 | JGI IMG/M metagenome (GOLD analysis project Ga0190359, IMG submission 161269) | Hydrothermal vent microbial mat bacterial communities from Southern Trench, Guaymas Basin, Mexico - 4872-18-2-3_MG | ecosystem: Environmental > Aquatic > Marine > Hydrothermal vents >... | reverse complement strand
AAAGAAAACTTGGTATTGGCAAGACTGGCACTGGAGAAAAGTATGGGTAAAGTATTTTGAGTCAAGGGATTTCACAATAATGCTGCCTACAGAAGTCAGTGCATGGGGTGATTGGGTTTACAGTGACTGGAGCGATTGGGAAGTAATATCAAGCCCTGGTGGCAAAAAAGGCTCAACATACAACGCGAATGTGGATTATTACATTATTACCGATCCTTCTGAATTTAACAAAGAATCTTACAGTTCAGTGGTGGCGTATAGAGTGAATTCTGGAAATGAAAAGGTATATCCTTCTTTTACAGCAACTCCGGTGATATTGACCCACAAAGGGCTTTTAATAGCGGATGGTGATATTAATATAGGTGGTTCTGGATTACCAGGAGGAGCGAGTCAAACCCTTGGCAGAGAAGCGAGCATAATTGAAGGCAAATTTACTATGCTGTCAAAGGAGGGCAATATCTATACGAATGGGGACATACTATACCATGATCTGCTATCCGATAGTACTTTCCTGGGCTATGTAGAGCAGCCCGGAAAAGCTTTTGATCCAGATTATGATCCAAACGACTCTGCAAATGCCGTTAGCCTTGATGATATGTTGAACCTTGTCGTTGTCAATGGAAGCATCGAAATTCCATATCAGTCGAAACCAGCTGGTAGAGTGAAAATCAAAAATATAAAACTTACAGCAAATCTATTTGCTTTTGGAAAAGGTAACAGAGGGACGATAAACATAGAGAAATACAATTGGTACGACGAAAATATGGGATACAGACATATTTTCGGAACTATGGTATCCAGAGATAACAGTGCAGCGGGTACATCCGGCTGGCATGGTGAAAGCTACGGTTTCAGAAGCAGAAACTATTACGATGAAAGGCTGTATGGAAACGAAGACATGCCTTTCGGTACGCCGGAGTCGAATCTCTTACAGGCAATGGGAATAGGAATGAAGTAACTGACAGCTGCAAATAATGCAACCATGGTTTCATTAGAATCAAAGCTCAAGCCCCATGTATATAACACCGTAAAATTTCCTATCGAGTTTAAAGTAACGGGATATTCGACCTTCGTGCTTAAAGCCAAATTTTTCATAGAGTTTTATGGCTCTTTCGTTGTCTTCTCTCACCATAAGATCTATTTTCGCTATTTTATGCTCCCTTGCCCATTTGATTAGGTACTCAAGCATAGCTGTAGCAATTCCAAGCTCCCAGTATTTCTTCGCTACTGAAATACCAAATTCTCCCCTGTGGCTGGTTCGAGTTCTTGTACCACCACTGAAGTTCAGCATTCCGATGATTTCGCTGTTGAATTCAACCAGTATGATTAGAGCGTTGTCTTTATTTTGTGTAGATTCAATAAATTCTCTCTCTCTTTCCACGGTGGTTTCAAATTCTCCCGGGCCAAAGCTGAGAAATTCACTCTCACCAGAAACCTGCTCAATATATCTCAATATTTGTGGTGCATCTTCAGGATTAGCTTCTCTAATAATTGCTGTAAGTCCGTTTTTTAAAGAAATATCTCGCATTTAAACCCCCAAATTAATTTTCAAAGTTTTCTATTGCCCTCTCGATTTTCTCCACAGCATCCTCAATTCTGATATCATCGGCACCATTCATGCATTCACAGGGAGCAAGGTTGTCAAAGAGTTTCTTTAAGAAAGAAAAAGGTTTTTTTAAGAAATCCGGTGGGAAGCACCCAAGCTTTTTTGCGAGACTCACAAAAAAGCCATCGGCATCATATCCCTTTACAAAGTATGCGTGTTTGCCTTCTTGCAACAATCGTTCTTTTATATGCTTCTCAGGTGGATTGTCTCGATAACCGATCCAGTAAAGCTTGTAATCGAACCGAGGAAAACTGGCAAAGATATCAAAGACAGGGTCATTTCTTCCGCTATAACCAACAACAATCCATACTCTTCCCCGCGCAGTGTCTTGAATAACAGGCTGAATTCTTTTAGAATGCTCTGCAAATTCTTCGGCGGTATTTATTAGCTCAAAACCTGTTCTCTGACCATGCAAATAAAAAACAGATTTTTCGGGAATATATGAAGGCCTGAAGTTTGTGCTTGCAGTTAGGTCATATACCGCCGGGAATTCATTCAGCATGGCACAGGCTTTTATAAGAAGTGGATCAAAATTAGTGGTGAGGATGCGATCAACGAATCCCACTTTCATAAGCTGGGCCATTATTATGTGAGCCCAATTTATCTTCGTCTCATCTGTGAAATTAGCTATAAGGTCGCGCCTTTCACCGGGAGCGAGCTGTCCCATACAACTGGAATAGCTCTTCTTCGGAGCTCGGGCAAAATCTCTTGGCCTATCTCGCTCAATAATATCCACGAATTTCTCGGCAGTGGGAATGCCTGCCTGCGCAGAGCAACCCGTGCCAATGAGCAACGCGCATTTCTTTCCATAGTTTTTTGCGTTTAACAGCGTTTCGATGATGTCATCAATCGTTCTCTCGAAATCCAATTTCCCCACCTCTTCAACTCAATAACCCATTATAACCTGGAAGGGTGTAATCTCGCTTCTTTTTTCATAGCTATAAAACTGCCTTTGTTAACTCCAACATAACTACTGACGATATCACATTTCGTCATGAGTAGAAAGTAGATATCTCTATCTATTTCGCTGAGACTTTCGAAATTCCCCTGCCCTTTTGCTATTACCACATCGGAATTGTAAAGGATTTTTCTGAATTCGGGAGTGATTTTATCTAACAAAGTTCCAGGGGCATCAGTGCCGCTTTCTATGACTGTGGCAACTTTATCAATACCTATGAGTTTCGCTTCTCTTGTGGTTACGTCGTTCAAAACCGGCGTACTTCTCACAGCAAAGTATTTTACCGGCACACTGATTACTTCTAAAAAGAGTTTATCCAGGACAACTTCTCCACAGTTATCACCAATTAAAAGCAAGTTTTTAGCATTTCTTAAATCTTCTGCTAGTGCTTTCAGATGATCAATTGCAAAATCTTTTCTTATGGAATCTCTCAGTGTTTTCATTACATTGATTTCATGGCCTGGTGCAAAATCTATAATATTTCCAGCGACTGAAAATCTCAGAGCGGTTTCGATAGGGTCAGGAGATTTCATGACCTCAGTCTTTAGCTCGTCATACAGAGAAAGAAGGAGCTCGTTAGAAGAATCTTTGATTTCTCGATAAAGGTCAACTTCACCAAAGAATTTTATTATAAGCTCCCTTATTTCTCTACCCATATGGACAGGTGTCATTTCAAAAGTTTCAAGTTCCAGGAGCCTTTTCATATAGCTTTTAACAAGCTTTTCTTGCTTTCCTGAATCGATGTTTGCTTTCTTCAAAATGCGTATCAATGAGTTGATATTACATGGGATACATTCGATGGAACTTCTCACAAAATCATCTCCCTCGTACAAATTCTTTTTGACAATTCTATCATCGATTGAAAAATGTGGAGAAAAGAATAGCTTTCTTATTTATGACCTTTAGGGAGCTCTTAGTATCTCAACGGTTTTCAGAGCATATATTTCGGAATAATTGAGGTTAAATACCTTTCTAAATTCAACATCATTCATATATAATCATAAATAGTCATTATTATATATCATATATGCGCGTTTATGAATGGAGGCACATATGTTACCTGACGAAAGGCGAATGGCCATTTTTGACTATGTAAAGAAAAACATGAGTGCCACAACAGATGAATTATCAAATGCCTTTGGTGTTTCGGCAAGTACGGTCAGGAGAGATCTTGAGTTTCTTGCTTCAAAGAACCTTATAAAGCGGACGCACAAAGGGGCAGTTATAAACTCTCCACACGCTGAAAGCAGTTTTCTTGTCAACTATAACTATATGAGAGAAGAAAAGAAGCTTATCGCTAAAAAAGCGATCACATATATAAATAGTGGTGATTTCATAGCCCTTAGTGGGGGAACTACATCATATTTTCTTGCGGATGAAATAATTAACTCTGAGCTGACAGATCTAACGATACTAACTCATTCAATAAATATAGCCATGCTTATGCTCGAAAGCAAAAAAGAATTTAATCTGATTCTTGCGGGAGGTGTACCAAGAAAAGGATCATATGAATGTGTGGGAGACCTGACCATTAGCGTATTTAAACTTTTTAATATAGATAAGTATTTCATGGGAGTGAATGGGATATCAATCAAAGGAGGCATTTCTTTTGATAGCTATGAAGAAGCAGCGGTTGCTCGTGAGACCTTGAAAAGCTGTCGCAGTGTTTATGTAATAGCGGATAATTCGAAATTCGGTATTGTTTGCCCATCAAAAGTTGCGGATGTTAATGAGATAGATTACATTATTACAGACGGCAACATTCCAAAGGAAGTTATGATGACATTTACGAAAGCAGGGGCAAATATAAAGACTTAATACCATTTCATACATTGTGTTTCAGTAAAAGTGTTTATCGAAAATCTTAAAGGAGGGTGTAAAACATGAAAAAGCTTGTGGGGGTTATGCTGGTTATGCTGCTATTTGCTGGCATGTTGTTAGCAGCTCAGACTCTTAGAGTTCTCATGCCGATTGGTGGAGGTTACACGATCGAGGACCAGCAAGCTATTGCTGAAGAGTTTGAAAAGGACAATCCGGGCGTGAAAATCGAAATGGAATTTGTCGGATGGGATAATTTGTGGAACAAGATCATCACATCAATCGGATCAGGATCTGCACCAGATATCATGTACATTGGATCAAGGTGGATCCCGGCGTTAGCTGACCTCGGAGCAATCATCCCATTGGATGCCTATATCACGGCTGAAAAAAAGTCTTTGTATTATGACACCGTTTGGGATACCGTTCAATACAATGGAAGTTATTGGGGTGTTGTACGTGCAATGTCCACAAAAGCATTCATATACAACAAAGATCTGTTCGAAAAATACAATGTAAAAGTTCCAACAAACTGGGATGAATTGCTAGAAGCTGCAAAAAAGCTTCACAATCCTAAATTTGGCATTTACGGAATTGGAATGAGCGGAAAACGCTTTGTTTCGACTGTTACCCAGTTCCAGCAGTATCTTTACGCAAATGGTGGACTTATTGTGGATTCAACTGGAAAAGCTATAATAAACAATGAAAATGGAGTTCAAGCGCTGGAATTCTACAATGAGCTAGCCAATTATGCTCAATCTGGGATGCTGGAATGGAAACGTGAAGATTTGATCAAGCTCTTTGAAACTGGAAAACTGGGGATGTACATTGACCATGTACACAATGCTGAAGCAGCACGCGAAAAAGGTATAAACGTTGGTCTCTTCATGATCCCGGGAGGCCCATTGAGTGATAAACCATATTCAACAGTTATCGTTACTGATTGTATCTCCATAAGTTCACAGTCAAGAAATGTAGAGCTTGCAGTTAAATTCATGAATTACATGACGAGTTTTGAAAAGCAAAAAGAATGGGATCTTAAGCTTGGTTTTGTTCCACCAATGGTCAAGGAAAAGGATTTACCAGAATTCCAGACTGATTTGTGGAAACCTTACATCGATGCTATACAATACGGCACTCCAGAGGCTATAAACATCAAAGATTGGGAAGGCGTTCAAGAAGCCATTGTCGATGCTATTCAGACAGTTCTCCTGGAGCAAGCTACTGCACAGGAGGCATTAGATACAGCAGCATATATCATAAATCTTCTTCAAAGATAAAAATCAAGCCAGAGGGAATGGTATTAATACCATTCCCTCATTATTACTAACAAGGAAAGAAGGAGAAAAATGCGTAGAAAAACAGTTCCTTATATATTGATTATCCCGTTGCTTATAGCTTTTTTTGCCTTTATAGGATTTCCTCTGTATAAAGTCTTTGAAACTTCTTTCTATAAAGCTAGCTTCTTAAATCCTTTAGCACGACAGTTTGTTGGCATTGAGAATTACAAATGGCTTTTCAATTTCTGCTATCCCAATCCGGATGTCTCCTATTTTTTAATGGCCTTCGGAAGATCGCTGCTATGGGTCGCATGTTCAGTAATTCTTAAGGTAATTTTGGGTTTACTTGCCGCACTTCTTTTTGACAGTCCTTATCTGATTGGGAAAAAAGTATACCGATCTTTAATTATAATTCCATGGGCAATTCCATGGGCAATGGCGGCAATGATGTGGGCCTGGACTCTCAATCCTGAATTTGGAATTTTTAACAGCATTTTATTGAGATTAGGGGTAATAAGCTCACCCACATCTTTTCTCGCTTCTCCAAGCGCTGCCTTTATAACAACTTTTGTTATTGATGCATGGGCCGGTCTTCCTTTTATGATCATAATGTTTTTGTCAGGGCTGCAATCAATTCCAGGTTCATTATATGAAGCAGCTCGCTTAGATGGTGCAAGTGAAATTCGTCAGCTTTTTAAAATAACCATACCAATGATTAAGCCAGTAATGCTAACAGTCAGTCTTTTATCAATGGTATGGACTTTTAATTCTTTTGATATTATATGGGTTCTCACTCAAGGAGGCCCTCTACGTGCAACTGAAACCCTTCCCATAGCAATTTACAATACATCTTTTAGGATGATGAGATTTGGTGGAATTGGGAAGGCTTCTGCTATGACCATTGCTCAAGTTTTGTTAATTACATTGATTTCGATTTTCTATATAAAAACAATGCGGGAGAGTGATAAAGCATGAGACGCAGACACTCACGAGTGATAAAAAAGGTTGTTTATCAAATTCTGGCAATTTTCTTTGTAGCTTTTATGCTTTTACCAATATATCAAATGCTCGTAACAGCCTTAAGACCAGCAGATCTTCCCTGGCAAGCACCAGCCCCGTTATTTCCCGATAAAATTACATTAAAAAACTTCAGTCACGCTTTTCAGCTAGTTCCAAGATTGCCAAGATATCTTCTGAATAGCTTTATATATGGTATAGGAGTCAGCTTGTTATCAATTGCAATAGCTATACCCTCAGGGTATGCACTTGCCAGATACAAATTCACAATAAGGAAACCTCTGATGATTTTTGTAATTTATGCCAATATGTTTGCACCTATAATGCTTTTAGTGCCGATTTATACGATAATGAAAACAATTGGAATAATCGATACATACTTTTCAGTGATACTTGCTGGATCAATCTTCACAATTCCTTTATCTACCTGGCTAACTGTTTCTTATATGCAAACCATTCCTAAAGAGATCGAGGAAGCCGGATTTGTGGATGGATGTAACCAGTTTAACGTTATAAATCGCGTAGTGCTTCCATTAATGGCTCCAGCATTGGTTGCTATATTTATATACTCTTTCATTACCGGGTGGAGTCAACAGTTTATATTAGCACTGGTGTTGATTAAAAATGATAAGCTCATGCCTATTGCACAGGGGCTATATCAATTTTTCAGCAGAAGCTCAGTTCGATGGAACGAATTAATGGCTGCTATATTGCTTTCAACAGCCATTCCAATCTTTTTATTCTTGTTGGTTCAGAAATACATTGTAAAAGGATTAACAAGTGGAAGCATAAAATAGTGCACAATTCGCGGAAATCGCAAGGGATCCTGAAGATCACATAAAAAACAAAAGAATAGAAAATATATATTTTGTGGATTGGGGAATGACAAATCTGTTCAACAACATCGTGCTGGATAGTAATCGTTAAGCAATTCTGCTCTTTTTGAGGAGGTGCTCTTTTGAGCAAAGTCACAGCAGTATTGATGGGTGCAGGTAGCAGAGGAAGAGACGCATTTGGCGCATATGCAAAGGACAATCCTGACAAATTAAAGATAGTTGCACTGGCTGAACCGAATCCAATAAAGAGGAATCGTCTTGCTGATGAACTCGGAATACCAGAAGCCAAGCGTTTTGAAGACTGGAAAGATCTACTTTCTGTAGGAAAAATAGCGGACAGTGCAATAATAGCAATGATGGATGACCTTCACGTGGAACCATCCATAGAAGCCATGAAGCTTGGCTACGACATACTTCTTGAAAAGCCAATGGATAGGACCCTTGAGGGTTCTATGAAAATAGCTCTTGCTTCCCAGGAGTACGAAAGAAAGGTTATAGTTTGCCACGTGCTTCGATATTCTCTGTTCTTTTCGAAGCTCAGGGAACTGATGCATTCCGGTGTCATAGGCAGAATTATGGGTATAGAACACAAGGAGAATGTTGGATACTTTCATATGGCGCATAGTTTTGTTCGGGGTAATTGGAGAAATTCTAAAGAAACGGCACCGATAATTCTTACAAAATCGTGTCACGATATGGACCTCCTTTATTGGCTGATAGGTGAAAAATGTACCTATATCTCATCATTTGGCGAGTTGTCCCACTTCAAGAGAGAAAACATGCCTGATGGGGCCACCGAGAGATGCGCTCGGGGTTGTAAGGTAGAGAAAGAATGTCCTTATTCGGCCATAAAAATATACCTTGGTGACAACATTGATTGGCCTGTTAACGTAATCACAACGGATTTGTCCCATGAAGGAAGACTGAAAGCATTGAACGAAGGACCTTACGGTAGGTGTGTTTATGCATGCGACAACGATGTTATTGATCATCAGGTGGTGTCAATGACCTTTGGCAAAGATGTGATGGTTAATTTCACATTGTCTGCATTTACCAGGGAGATTTCTCGAACGATCCGTGTTTTTGGGACCATGGGGGAAATTCGCGGACACTTTGAAAAAAACGAGCTTGAGGTGACCTGTTTCGGCAAAGAGCCAGAGGTAATAAAGATAGAAGATCCAGGTATCGGAGCCCACAACGGTTCGGATTACCATATGATGGATGCCTTTGTTGAGATGCTCTCAAACGAAAATTATGAGGGTACGCTCACTTCAGCTATGGATTCTCTGGAAAGTCATTTAATGGCCTTTGCAGCTGAGGAATCGAGGTTGAATAATAAAGTTATCAACATGGAAGAATACCGAAAAGAAAAGTTCTATGGATTGGGGAGGTAGTAAATATGCAAACACTTGATGAAATATGGCAACAACCGGAGAAGCACCAGACACTCAGTGAGAAGTATCCTGAAGTGGTTAAGGGATTAAAGCAGTTTATTCTGAATAAAAAGCCAGAGGAGATCAATTTTGTTGGCTGTGGCTCTTCTTATTATCTTGCTATGGGATTGTCCAAACACTTCAACCGGTTGTCTGGCGGAGAAATTAGCTCAAATTATTACAGCGGTTCGGAAATAATGTTTGGGTTAAGTAGACTCCCTGCTGGTTCGCTTCTGGTAGGTCTTTCGCGTTCCGGGGAATCGTCTGAGACGGTAGAGGCATTAAAGAAAGCGAAAGATTACGGTGCTTATACAGCTGCTGTAACCTGCGAACCCGGCAGCGCAATGACGCGTGTTGCAGACGTTACATCAGAAATGGATTTTATCGAGGAAAAATCCATAGTGATGACGAAATCCTTCACTTCCATGGCTTTCCTTATTTCTGCACTGGCAAGAGATATCTTTTCAAATGAAAGCCTAAAGAGTTATTTGAAAAAGATTCCAGAGTTATCAAAAAAGGTACTCAATGATGCGGAAAGCCTTTTTGATGAAATAAATCCTGGAAAGTTTGAGCACTTTGCCTTTCTTGGTTATGATGAGTATTTTAGCGCGGCAATGGAGGGAGTTATAAAAGTCACCGAAACATCTCTTTCAGATGTTGATTGCTACCAGACACTGGAGTACAGGCACGGTCCAAAATCAAAGATAAAAACGAATTCTTTGGTGGCTATCCTCGCAAACTCGAGATTGTACAAGGAAGAGGAAAAAATGGCACGCGAAATCATAGAACTCGGTGGTACAGTTATAAGCGTTGCTTCCATGAAATTCCAGGGGATAAAAGGTATTGAACTTTCATATGAAGAAGATGACTTTGGTGATTGGTTCCTGAGAGTGATTCCTCTGCAATTGATAGGTATAAAACGTGCCATTGCTAAAGGACTTGATCCTGACAAGCCAACACACCTTTCGAAGGTTGTGAAGTTCTGATGGCATTACCGGATTTCTTTCTTGGTGTTGATGGCGGTGGTACAAAAACGTTTGCAGCAGTTTACTCAGGTACGTGTAAATGTTTAGGAACAGGTTTGGCAGGTTCAGCTGATATTTTAAATTGCCCACGAAAAAAAGTGCTTGAGAATCTTAAAAATGCGGTTAGCAAGGCTCTCGAGACCGCCAAAATTACAGGTGATCAACTCAGCTTTTCCTATTTTGGAATGCCGGTTTTTGGTGATATTCCTGGAATAGATCCGGAAATAGAACGATTGGTTAAAGAGATAATACCCGAAAAAGTGAAGATTGTAAATGATGTGAGATTAGCCCTTGAAGGAGCTCACCCCATTGGAGCGGGAATCGTTTTGCTTGCTGGAACTGGTGCGATGCTCATGGCAAAAAATCATAAAGATGAGGTCTTCAAATTAGATGGATGGGGTGAGCATGCGGGCGATATGGGTAGTGGGTACTACATAGGTAAAAGAGCTCTCCAGACAGTATTCAAAATGTATGATGGAAGAATAAGCAAGAAAACCCTTCTTTTTGATATGATAAAGGAATATGCCAAGGTCTCAGATCTAAGGGAGATTCTTGTGAATTGTAAAGGTGACAATTCACGAACATATATTTCTTCATTTTCAAAGGTTGTATGTGAAGCTTCAAAAGCCGGTGATGAAGTAGCCACTGCTATTCTTGATGAAGCTTTGAAAGAGCTGTTAATCACACTGAATACGGCAAAGCAAAAAATCCACAAAATTCCGATTCCCGTGGCGGTAGCGGGAGGGATTTTCAATTGTGAGTACATACTTGAAAAACTTCGAGCTTATATTAATAAATCCGAGGATTTTTACGTAAAGGCTTCAACATTGCCACCGCACATTGGCGCAGTTATATTGGCAGCCAAAGAGATGTACAGTGAAGAGAGACTTTCTAAATTCCTTCAAAGTATCATGCTGTCCGAATCAGCATAACTGAATGGATACGAGAAAGGATTGATAAAATGAAAAGACATCCTCTCCACGAGATTATTTCATTTCAAAAACAGGGAATAGCAAAGGGAATTTTTTCTGTATGTAGTGCAAATAGGTTTGTCATAGAAACCACTTTGGAATATGCGATGACGAAAGAGATACCAGTTCTCATAGAAGCCACCTGCAATCAGGTAAACCAGTTTGGTGGTTACACAGGCATGACTCCGGCTGATTTCAGGGACATGGTTTTTTCCATCGCTGAAGATGTTGGTCTTTCCAAAGATAGGATTATACTTGGCGGCGATCATCTTGGCCCGAATCCATGGAAGGATCAACCAGCAGATCAAGCCATGGATAAAGCCCTTGAAATGGTTCGGGAATATGCAAAAGCGGGATTCACCAAGCTTCATCTGGATACCAGCATACGGCTTGCAGACGATTCAGGAAATGAAAATGAATCATTAAACCCGGAAATCATAGCTGAAAGAACAGCTCTTCTTTGTCTCAAAGCTGAAAGAACCTTCAAAGAATCATGTGCTGCTCTTCTTCCGGTTTATGTTATAGGTTCGGATGTTCCATCACCGGGCGGAACACAATCCGAAGATAAGTCTATTCATGTAACCAGTGCTTACGATTTTGAACGGACCATCATGCTAACAAAAAAAGCATTTTACAACTATGGATTGCACGAAGCCTGGGAAAGGGTGATCGCAGTTGTTGTGCAGCCTGGAGTTGAATTTAGCAATGAACATATATTCGAATATGAAAGGAATCAGGCGAAAGAACTTACCAATGCAATAAAAAAGTACCCAAACATAGTTTTCGAAGGTCATTCCACGGATTATCAAACGGTAAAGGCGTTAAAAGAAATGGTAGAAGATGGCATAGCAATACTCAAGGTTGGACCTGCTTTAACATTTGCGTTCAGAGAAGCGCTTTTTGCATTGAACAGCATTGAAAAGGAGTTATTTTATGATACACCCGGGATTTGCTCAAATCTTGTTGAGGTTATTGAGAAGATAATGCTTGATAACCCAAGACATTGGGAAAAATATTACCGGGGAGATGAAAAACAAAGGAGAATAGCACGTAAATACAGCTTTCTCGATCGTTTGAGGTATTTTTGGGATTTTCCTGCGATCAAAACAGCGGTGAACAAGTTGATTGCCAATCTTGAATCCATAGAAATCCCGTTAACACTTATAAGTCAATACATGCCTGTACAGTGTCATAAAATCAGAAACGGTTTATTAAAAAAGGATCCAATAAGTCTTATAAAAGATCATATATCAAATGTGCTTGATGATTATAAATTAGCCACTAATATGGGAAAATAATAAATAGAAGAAAGAAGGAGAGTTAAATGCCATTAGTTACTCTGAATGAGGTACTTCCAAAAGCTAGAGAAGAAGGTTATGCAGTACCTGGATTCAACTTTTACAGTTATGAAGATGCTCTTCAAATAATTACCGGGGCGGTAGAATTGTATTCCCCGGTCATATTAATGGCCACAGGAAAATGTGTGAAACACCTTGGGCTTGGTTTAATCCCTAAAATGGTCGAAGAGCTTGTAAAAGATGTAGACATACCGGTAGTACTTCATCTCGATCATGCCAGTGAACTTGAAACGATTTACAGGGCTATGAAACTGGGATTCACTTCGGTAATGTATGATGGTTCGTTGTTACCAATCGAGGATAATATCAAGAATACAAAAAAAGTGGTCGAAGTTGCTCACGCTCTTGGCATTACCGTTGAAGCGGAGATTGGAAGAGTTGGAAAGGGTGAGGACGGAGAAGATGTTAAAGAGATTTTAACCGAACCTAAGGCCGCTTTGGAATTTTATAAAGCCACAAAAATAGATGCTCTTGCAATAGCCGTTGGAACAGCACATGGTATGCAAAAGCAAACTGCAAAAATACACCACGACTTAATTGAAAAAGTCTCCAATATTGTTGAAGTTCCCCTTGTTTTACATGGTTCCAGCGGTGTAAAGGATGAAGACATAATAAGAGTTTCGAAAACGGGTATATCCAAGATCAACATAGGCACAAGGTTGAGAAGCGCTTATACTAATTCCTTGAAAGACTATTTCATTTCAAACCCTGATACCACTGATTATGTCAAAGCCATTGAAGCCTCGTCCACAGTGATTAAGGCTATTGTAAAGGAAAAGATAATGCTCATGGGAAGTGAAAAAAAGGGATTGCCTTTTTCTAATCATTGATTTAGTGTATGATTATGACAAGAATTGGACAAGATCAGGAGATTAATCATGATAGACCTTCACGTTCACACACGGTTCTCACCGGATGCAGAACCTACAATTGAAGAAGTGGTAAAAACTGCTGCAAAAAGGGGCATCAAAATACTTGGTATCAGTGACCACTATGAACTTGGCCCAACGTTGGAAGAAGCAGAAAATTTCGGTGATCCGCTGCTTTATCTTGAGGAAATCGAACGAGTATCAAAAGAATATCCCCTTAAAGTGCTTAAAGCCGTAGAACTTGGCATTCAAAGCTATACGGATAATTCCATTTTGAATGGGGCTTTTGATTATTTTATTTACTCTGTTCATGAAGGTCCGGATTTCCCTAATCCCACCGAACCTGAAAAGTTGTGGAAAGCCTATTTGGAAGAATCAATTGCAGCGGTGAGGACGCTTAAATTTCCCGGTTTTTTCGGGCACCTTGATTTTTTAAGGCGCTTTATTCCCGGCTATGCTCCTCTCGAGCCTTCTCCGCTATTAGATGAGCTGTTAAGACTCTTAGTAAAGAAGGAGCTTGGGTTAGAAATAAATACATCTGGATTGAGAAGAGAATTTAAAGAAGTCAACCCACAACCCTGGATTATCGAAAGGTATCTTTCCTTCGGCGGGAAATATCTTACTATTGGCTCAGATGCCCATAGAACGGAGGATCTCGGAAAAGGGTTTGATGAAGCTCTTAAAATCGCCAAATCGCTGGGAGTAAAAGAGATTTTCTACTGTGAAGATGGAAATTTCATTCCCATACCAATATAAAGCTTTCCACCGTCTTCGTGATGTTCTATAATAAAAGCAATTGATTGAGTGAAGGATGGTCATGTGGCTTATCTTTATCTTGGTATAACATTGTTCTTTTTTTCCTCTATGGAAGTGATTTCAAAACCTCTTATGGGTTCTGTTGACCCCTTTTTTCTCACCTGGTTTAGATTTTTTGTGGGTGGCCTTTTTTTGCTGCTTTTCGTGAGAAAGAGACTCTCGCTCAGGAGCGTTTTGCTTCTTGCCACTGTCGGTTCAATGAATTCTATCGTTTCCATGACATTACTCCAGCTGTCTATAAAGTACGGGAATGCTTCCACAGCTGCGACTCTTGTATCCACTAATCCATTGTTTGTTTCACTACTTGTTTTTATTGCTGGAGAGAAATTAGAAAAGAGAAAATTCTTTGGCGCTTTGCTTGGATTAATGGGAATAATTGTTTTTGCCTATGGAAAAATAGTTGGAGACACCTTTATAGGTATATTTTTCGGTGTTTCCGCTGCATTATCTTTTGCGTTGTATTCGCTCATTATGAAAAGATTCATTGTAAAATACGGAGCATTGGTTAGCACCGCATATTCTTCTTTCTTTTCCAGCATTTTATATGGAATGTTGCTGGCTATCACCGGGAAACTCTCTTTTCCAGAGCTTTCTTTTACAGGTTGGTTGGGGGTCCTATATCTTGGTATAGGAGTAACAGGGGTTGCCTATTTGACGTTTTTTAAAGCAATGGAAAGTCTTGGCGTTTCTGCGGCAAGTCGAGTCTTCTATTTAAAACCCATCGTATCCACGCTTTTCGCTGTTGCTTTTCTCTCTGAGCAATTAGGTGTGATAAAAATAATAGGGACTGCTATTGTTATCTTTTCATTGTTCCTTTGAAAATAGGAGGCATGAATATGAGCAAATTCATTGATCTGACGAGAATTATCGAAAATGGAATGGCTGTGTATCCCGGTGATGATGAGACGATTTTACGGCAGTCAAGGCATCTTGATAAAGATGGTTACAATAACCATAGGCTGGAAATAAGCATGCATAGTGGTACACATATCGATGGTCCTATGCATATGACAAACAGCAAAAAGCACATTTTAGACTTTCCACTTGAAAACTTTGTTGGAGAAGGCGTTTTGCTGGATGTCAGAGAGCAAGAAGTTATTGAGCTCAAAGAAGAGTATAAGCCTTTCATAAAAGAGAATAGCATTGTTCTTCTTCATACCGGATGCGATGAAAAATTCGGGACTGAGGAGTATTTCTTGAACAATCCTGTTGTAACAAAAGAATTCGCTGAGTTTTTAGTAGAAAGAAAAGTAAAAATGCTGGGACTTGATTCGGCTTCTCCAGACAGGTATCCCTTTGAAATACACAGGATACTCTTTTCTGGCGGTGTGCTCATCGCGGAAAATTTGACAAATCTCGACAAATTGATTGATGTAAATATCTTTGAAGTGATAGCTCTTCCGTTGAGAATAAAAGCCGATTCATCTATCGCTAGAGTAATTGCGCGTGTACCAGAGTAATCTAAAAACCAGCAGATCTTTCTTTGGCATTTCTGCTTAGTTTTTCAATTGCTGTAATATATTTTGACACCTTTTCATCCAGGTGCATCGGATAGTTGTACCCAAGGGACTTTGCCAGTTCAATTCCGAAATAGCGAAAAAGCTCTATCAGCTGAAACATTGCATCCAAATTTTCCTTAAGCTCTGAGCCGAAAAAAGTTTTTTCAAGCCTTTCGTACAATTCAGGCTCAAGATAGTGCTTGTACCACCTGCCGTGTTTTCCGGGGTTTACACTCCAGTTGTGTCTCATTCCGATATACCAATTGAGCACTTTTTCAAAGAATCCAAACCTTATGTGCTCCATCATGTATTTAGCGAAAAACAATTCATCGCGCCAGAGAGCTTTGGGGACGTATGTGATATCCCACCAAAATTCCCTAACTTGTGTGAGGAATTCTGCTTCTGTTGGCGGTGAAATATCGTATGCTCTGTGAGTTGGAGGTTTCAATTCTTTAGTCAATCTGTCTTTGTCCAGCAGGACTTTATATCCTATATCCAAAGAATCAGGAAGAATTGCTGTTTTTGAAATGAGCTCTAAGAGCTCAATCGGCCAGAGGCTGAAATCTATCCTGATACCATCACTGTATTGCATCAGTCGGGTGTATGTTTTTACACCACCGTGTTCCTTCCAAATGAATTCGTCTTTGAAAAAGGTTATCACCTCCCCGAATTTTGAAACCCATGAATCATCACCTGCATACTCAGGCAAGTCGTTTACCACAAAGATTACATCATAATCAGAGAGGATATCCGTAAAAGCTCCTGGATTTGCCCTTGAGCCCGTTAACAACACAGCTCTGACCTTTTCTTGCCTTTTTGCCCATTCCAATATTTCTTTAATTACTTCCATTTCCGTTCTCATGATATCCCTCCAATTGTTGCGGGCTAATTAGATTGTACACGGGGTGGATAAGAATATTTGGCAAAAAGGGTACATAGGGAATATAATTTCATAAACAGATTTTGAGGGGTGAAAGAAATGATATTTAAGGAACTTGGAAGCACCGGTGAAAATATACCCGCTCTTGGTCTTGGAACATGGGGGATAGGCGGTTATGAAGCACCAGATCACTCAAGAGATAAACAAACAATAGCATTGCTTGAAGAAGCTATCGAAATGGGATATACCCACATTGATACAGCAGAATATTACGCGGCGGGTCACACTGAAGAACTGATTGGAGAAGCCATACAATCTTTTGCAAGGGAAAAGCTATTTATCGTATCAAAAGTATGGCCTACTCATCTATCATCAAAAGACCTGCCAAAAGCGTTGAAAGGAAGTCTGAAAAGGCTTAATACTGACTACATAGATCTTTATCTGATACACTGGTACAATCCCGATCTTCCGCTGAAGGAATCATTAAGTGCCATGGCAGAAATGAAAAAACTCGGATTTATAAGGCATATAGGAGTTTCAAATTTCAACACAAACCAGTTAAAAAGTGCCATAGCAGTATCCTCTGAGCCAATAGTCTGCAATCAAGTTTTATACAACATCGAAGACAGGGAACCGGAAAAGGAGCTTTTGCCCTTTTGTCAGAAAAACGATATAACTCTGACCGCTTATTCACCATTGAGGAGAAAAGTGATTTCAGAAAACGTGAAAAACATTCTCGAAAAAGCTTCCAGAAAATACAACGTCTCGATTTACCAAATAATGCTCGCCTGGCTCCTTTCAAAGGAAAGAGTGGTTACTATACCAAAAGCCGCTTCTGTTGAGCACCTTAAAGAAAACCTGCAATCGCTTGAGCTTCTGGAAAATTTCGAATTGAAACTCTGAACCGGCATTTTCTAAAAAATCTTCAAAAACCGGGTGTTGCAAAACACAATCTGTTTTTTTCTTTAACCTCTTTCGTAGAAATACAAAGATATCTTTGCATATTAGCAGATAATTACTCGTAACCACAAATAACATTTGCCTACCCTGTCTTGCTTTGAGGGGAAAAAGTTTTATAATGAACTTAGTTAATTCACTGAAGAAAGAAAGTGATAAGATGAAAAGAAGGGGTTCAAAATACTTAATCAAAGAGATAAACGAAAAGCTCATATTGAGGACTATTTATAACAACAGAAAAATCGATAGGGCTTCGATAGCAAAAAAAACAGGGTTAAGCCCTGCCGCTGTAACAAAGATAACGGCGGAGCTAATTTCTCAGGGAATGGTGCTTGAAGCCGGCTCGGCCAAATCTTCAGGCGGCCGAAAGCCCATATTGCTTTCACTCAATCCACAGTATGGACAGTTTCTTGGAGTGAAAATTGGCGTCGGTTATATTGAGCTTGTGATCACTGATTTCACGGGGAAGATGCTTGAGAACCAAAGATGTGAAACAGAAGTATCTGACCCTATATCGATAATTGATGTAATAAAAAGATGCTGGGGTGAATGCAGCGCAAAGAGAAATGGACAATTACTTGGTATTGGAGTTGCTGTTTCTGGTGTTGTTGATTCAAAAGAGGGTATAGTAAGGGATTCCTTTTTGCTTGGCTGGCGTGATGTGCATATCGCTGAAATGCTCAAAAAAGCTTTTGGATGCGAAGTGCTTGTGATGAACGACGTTGATTCTTTTGCGATGAGCCATTTGTGGCTTGGAAAAGCGGGAGAATATTCAAATGCTGTTGTGATAACTCTTGGGGTTGGTATTGGTGGTGCTTTGATTATCGATGGAAAAATTCATACAGCAAAAGGTGGCGTAGGTGAAATCGGGCATATGACAGTGGTAAAAGACGGAGCAACCTGTACTTGTGGAAGCAAAGGCTGCCTTGAAGCGGAAGCCTCTTTCGGGGCTCTTGTGAAAAAAGTTGCTGTTTCGACTAAAAACATGCATCTAAAAGAATTATACAAATCCGTGAAGCAGTCAGAAAGTTCAGAAATCGAATACCTTCGCGAGGCTAAAGCCCTTGACCCAAAAACATTTAAGCGTGTTTTTGGTGAGTATGCCCAGCTTGTTGGTATTGCTATGAAGAACATTATCAATATGCTTGCTCCAGATTATCTGCTTATTG
>Ga0190359_1000999_pt1 | contig 18500 bp, 19 predicted proteins | sample 48721823_MG_FD_161269 | JGI IMG/M metagenome (GOLD analysis project Ga0190359, IMG submission 161269) | Hydrothermal vent microbial mat bacterial communities from Southern Trench, Guaymas Basin, Mexico - 4872-18-2-3_MG | ecosystem: Environmental > Aquatic > Marine > Hydrothermal vents >... | reverse complement strand
GGCGATGACCCGCTGGCGCACGGTTGAGCCATCTCGAAAAGACTCTACGATCTGTAGGTAATCATGGGGATGCTTTTTGGACCCGCTTTTCCTCCCTGGCGATAGGATTCTATCAGGAGGATACAAGGGGGTGAGTTACGATTGGGGACTCTTTCTATGTACATGGGCACGTACGATACACATCTAATCCTCATATGTTAAAAACAAACCACATATTACATGGCTACATATTTCACCACCCAAATCCTTCTATTAGTCGACATATCGAGTCATTCTGCCGACATTAAATCCCAGAGGCGAGTCCATGATCCTGTCAATGGCCTTGTTGTCAGCCCCCATCCATTTCGTACTATTTCAGCCCTGCCCTCCCTCTCTGATATCGCCCTTGCCCATGTGAGCATTGTATCCATGTCCCTTTGAAGGGGTAGACCAAATAGGCCCAGGTCCAAGGATGATAGGATTTTCAGAGGAAAGAGGGTCTGTCCCTCTCCTGTACCTTTGTTTCATAATCCATGCATTCATCCCCTGGCCGCCTATGAAACCCCTGGCAGCATCAAGGTCCAGTTGCCTAACTTCTTTCTCCTCAGAACTCAGATCAACAAACAGAACCTTTCCCATGTAGCCGGTTGCCATACTGACTCCTTATAAGGAGGAACCAATAAGTTGAACCAATAGTTCATTGGGCCCCAAAAAGATTTGCACTATCTTGGCATCCCTCATGTATTTCTCTACAGGATACTCTTTACTTCCCTTCAATGGGAAACCCCAAAAGACCTATTTTGGCTGCTTCAAGTAATATCTTATCCACATACTTGCCCTCGGAATAATCCTCTTCAAATTTATCCCGAACCGGTAAGATCTCCTTTTCCGCAAGCTTTGCCGCCATATCTCTGATAAGATTTCTTCTCTCGGACAACTCAAAATTATACATCTCATCCTCCGTATCAGTTTAACCTTTCACACCTTTGCCAATATGGAACGCCTTACCCACTGACTCGCCCAATTTGTGGTAAGTTTGGGTCTTGGGTGAGTAAATCAAGGGATTGATTTCCATGGGGTCCGGAATCCCCTCTTTCATGCAGTCTTCACTGACATAGCACTCTACTATTTCTCCAATCACCACCACATGACTTCCAACCTCCACTATCTGCATAACCCTGCACTCTAGATTCACCGGGCATTCGCTCACCATTGGCACCTCTAACCTTAAGCCATCAAAGGTATCAAACATGCCCGATTTGTCTTTCCTTCTGCCCGAATAGATGCCGCAAAAATCAACCTCTTTTGCCATAGAGGTTGATGGGACATTGATTGAGAAAGCCCTCTTTTCGCGAATGCCTTTGAGTGTGTAGCGTTCCTGATAAACCGCCACGGCCACAGCAGGTGGCTTGCGACAGGCAATACCGCACCATGCCGCTGTCATGAAATTTGGTCTTCCATCTACTATAGCCCCTACCAAGACGGCGGGCATGGGATACAATAAGGTCTCTGGGCCAAGTCTTACCTTTTGCATTTTTCACCTCCTATTGGGTATTTTAGCTTTTTTCAAAATTGCCCCACTACCTCCTAATGCACCACCTTGGGCTCAAATTCCAGCGAAAAATTTTTGTCTTGCGGATAGTATCTTGCCACCTCCACATCCTATCCTGCAAAGGCCCTTATGCTGTCAAGGCTTTCCCAAAAGGTCATGGTGATGAAATGAGTCAGTTCGCCTTCTTCACGTTGAAGCACATAAACACTGATATTTCCTTTTATCCCCCTCCCTCTGCTTGCGCTATTGGGGTCACTCTGTGACCCTCCTTTTCAAGCACATCAATCGCCTTTTGCAACATCTCATCTTTTACCAGCAATTAATCAGTGTTGTAAGTAGACATAGCCAGGATGCTTATACCAGCCTCGGCAAACGGACCTGTAAGAGATGCCAGGGCTCCAATGAGGACTTCAGAAAAGGCAGTGAATAGGAACCATCTCTTTTTTTCCCTTGACTTTCCGCAAAATACGGCATAATTTGCCGCATGATCAGAACTAGTTCTTACGATATAAGAATTCCTCACCATGAACAAGGGGTTGAGGGCCTGATAGACCGATTCCGCAAGAGAACCGGTCAAGGGCCAGCCTTCTCAGTCGGGGGTATGGCCTTGGGCTTTGAGGATATTGCAGCATGTCGCCTGAAATTCTTATTGGGCGCACACCTCATCGGGAGATATGGATAATCCTTTTTAAAAGAGGGGGAAGGACCTATGAACTTTGCCGATTATCTTCGAAACAATGCCTTCAAGTATCCGAAAAAAGTTTCCCTCATCGAAAGGCATCCAGCCAAAAATCACAGACGCACTCTGACTTGGGAAGAATTCAATGCCGAGGCAAACAGGATCGGCAACTACCTCAAGAAGGAGGTGGGCATCCAAAAAGGCGATCGTGTCTTGCATCTGTTCAATAATTCAGTGGAATGGCTGACCTTTTACTTTGGCATTATCAAGATCGGGGCGGTAGTCGTGCCGTTGAATTTCCGGTTCATCGAGTCGGATATTATCTATGCGGCGAACGTTGCCGAACCTGTCGCCTTTGTGTTCGGATCTGAATTTCAGGAGCGGATTCTAAACACCCGCGATCAACTTGATACCGTCCGGGCCTTCATCACAACTGGGGACCAATGCCCGGAAGATATGATACCCTTCTCCTGTATACTAAATTCCACAGATGTGGAGGAATGCGTGATCCCCATGAAGGATGAGGATGATCTGGCCGTCATGTTTACCTCGGGCACTACGGGCAATCCAAAGGCGGTGGTTCACACCCATGGGAGCATGAACGCCACGGCAATCGGGAATGGATTGAGTCTTCCCCTGGCCATGGAGGATAATTTTTTGATTGTGCTTCCCCTGTATCACTCAGGCAGCCTTTTCATGTGGTTCCCTTATCTTGCCGTTGGGGCCCCGGCCACGCTCATCCGGGAATACCGAGAACCCGTATGGCTGCTGGAGGCTATCCACGAGGAAAAGGCCACCGCGTTCCTTGCGGTTGTTCCCATATGCGTGGACCTGTTGAACCAGATCGAAAACCGAGAGATCGATTTGTCTCAATACGATCTTTCTTCGTGGAAATACATTATCACCGGAGCGCAGCCGGTCCCGCCCCACATCTTCAAGAAATTGATGTCCCATCTCCCCTGCAGGATTGTCCATGCCTACGGCACAACAGAGGCAGGCGGGGGCGCCACTTGGACTATCTATCATGACGAAATTGTTAAAAAACCAGGGTCCATCGGAGTGCCCAACTTCGGAGTGGAGGGCCGAATTTTTAACGGAAACGGAAACGAGGTCGCCCCCGGGGAAGTGGGCGAACTTCTTATCAAGACCCCGAGACTCATGAAATGCTATTACAAGAATCCGGAGCTGACAGGTCAGTGCATCCGTGACGGCTTTTTTTATACAGGAGACCTTGCCCGAAGGGACGAAGACGGGTATTATTATATTGTGGACCGGAAGAAGGACATGATCACCAGCGGGGGCGAAAACATCTATCCTGTAGAGATCGAAGAGGTCCTGCATGAGCATCCCGACGTGGATGACGCGGCCGTGATCGGCTATCCGGACAAGCGGTTCGTGGAAATCGTTATGGCGGTAGTCCAGTTGAAAGAGGGGAGGACCCTGAGCGAGGAAAGCATCATTGACTTTTGCAAGTCCAGACTGGCCATGTATAAGGTGCCGCGAAAGGTGGTTTTTGACCGCGTCCCGCGAAACCCAACGGGGAAGCTTTTAAAGACCGCTCTCAGAGAGAAATATTGCGGCGCAAAGGAGGCCTTCCGGTTTTAAGGCCTTTTTAAAAGTTGGAGAATCGCCATTGGCAAAGAAAACGGAGAATTTGTTTGGTTCCTTGGAAAAGGCCATGCGTATCCTCTCCCTTTTCGATACCGGAACCCCCGAATTATCGGCCCAGGAGATCTCGAATAGGCTGAACATACCCCTAAGCACCACATACAACTACCTGAAGGTATTCCTTCAAAATGAGATTCTGACAAAGCATCCCCATACCAGCAAATTTCGCCTGGGCTTCAAAATATTTAAACTGGGAATCCTGGCGTCGGAAAATATTTCCCTAGTGGAGATCGCACGGCCTTACCTGGAATCCATCGCTAGACACTGCCAGGAGACGGTTGTCCTCACCGTCATCGATGGTCTGGAGATCCTATGTGTGGATACCATCGAGAGTTCAAGGCCAGTGAGATACATCATGAAGAAGGGGGGTAAGCTTCCCCTGCATGCCGGTGCCCCGGGGAAGGCCCTGCTTGCTTTTACCGATCGGGTGTCCCTCCAGGAAGTGCTTGAAGCGGAAGGATATGGGAAGGGAAATGAGGATGCCGCAAGGCGCGCACAAGAGCTCGCCCGAGAACTGGAATCCATTCGAAGCCAGGGGTATAGCCAGAGCCATTCTGAGGTGGTGCCGGGGTTTTCCGCTCTGGCCGTTCCAATAAGGGATCATAAAGGGTCCGCCATTGCATCCCTTTCGATTATCGGTTATGCACATAGCCTGGAAGATGAGGATCAGCAGACCCTTATCCAGATGCTCAAAGAGGCAGCACTGGAGATCTCCCAGAGGCTTGGCTACACAGAAAAACCCCGGTAGGGTTTCTCCTGGCAAAGACGACCTCTTTCCAAGCTGGTCTTTACCGACACACGACACCATGGGCCGTGCCTAATATAAACCTTCCAGAAAAGATTTGACATTTTCCCATTCTTATTTCAAGAAAGAAACTTTGTGATCGGACAAATCTACAGGAGGAAGAGCGGTGGATGAGAAGCATTATAGAGGCCTGGAGCGAATGTACCTCGTGGCACCCATTAACAGGATATTCGGACCAACGATAAAGGTGTCCAAGGAGAGGGCAGAAATTGAGATTGAAGTTAGAGAGGACTATTTTCATGGTGCCGGGGCAGTGCACGGTTGCGTATATTTCAAGATGATGGATGATGCGGCCTTTTTTGCGGCAAATTCAATTGTGCGTGACAACTTTGTACTTACTATGAGCTTCACCACATATCTCACCAGACCTGTCACGCAAGGGATTATGCGTTCGATTGGTAAGGTGGTGGCAAAATCAAGAAACCAGATTATCGCCGAGTCCTGTGTATATGACCACAGAGGGAAAGAGATAGGCCGAGGCAGTGGGGTATTTGTAAAAGGAAGAATACCCCTCGTGGAAGTACCTGGGTATTCAAAATAACGTGACAAAAGGCGCAAGCCCGTACTCATTGAACTGGGCAGACCAATCGGGTATGGTATTGTGAAATTCTTAAGGAGAAAAAAGACTATGAAGGTTGCAGATGGAGTGTATTTTATCGAAGGTCAGGATGAATTTATTCCTGATTCCCATGTTTACTTGATTGGCGATGCTTCTGACTCAGGCATTACCCTTGTCGATGCAGGGCTGATGGGCAAAGGGAATTACAAGCTCAGTGCCATTGAGGCAGCGGGCATAGATCCAGCCAGTATCAAGAGGGTGATAATGACACATACCCATCTTGATCATATTGGCTGCCTTCCCGAAATCTTGGAGGCCATACCAGGTGCGGAATTGTGGGTCCATGAGGAAGAAGGAAATCCCCTTGAGCAAGGTGATGAACGGATCGTCTATGGCATGGAGATGTTCCGCTCCATGTGCCAATCGCAGTATGGCATCCCTGATGGGAGATTTAAGTTCAAGGTCCATAGAGTGCTCGCCGACGGGGACGTACTGGAGCTAGGTGGCTCGTCATGGCAGGTATTGCACATCCCTGGGCACTCACCCGGGAGCATTGCCCTCTATGATGCTGCGCGCAAGATTCTCATTCCCGGTGATACGGTATATGCAGATTATGCCATTGGTCGATTTGATCTCCATGGAGCCAGTGGCAGCCAGTTAAGGGAATCCCTGGCCAGGCTCGCCGAACTGGACGTAGATATTCTTCTGCCGGGGCATAATCGTATATTGACTGAAGTTCCTACAGGATACATCACCGAAGTGGCGAGGCAGTGGGGGCCATATCTACAGTAGGCATAAGGCTAAAGGCACAAGGCAGGGAAGAGGTATCTATTTAATCAAAACTGTTTGGGGGAATGAGACAAGATGGGGAAAAGCCTAACCCACAAAATCCTTGAGTCACACTTGGTTGAAGGAAAACTAATACCAGGCGAAGAAATCGGTATAAGGATTGATCAGACGCTATTGCAGGACGCGACAGGCACCATGGCAATGTTGGAGTTTGAGGCCCTCGGTCTTGATTCAGTGAGGACCGAGTGCTCCGTTCAATACGTGGACCACAACATCCTTCAGGGTGACCACAAGAACGCGGATGACCACCGTTACCTGCAGACCGCATCAATGCGATATGGAGTTCATTTCAGCCCGCCAGGCAACGGCATATGCCATCAGGTTCATCTTGAGCGGTTCGGAGTACCGGGCAAGACTCTTCTAGGTGCTGACAGTCACACCCCCAGTGCTGCAGGGGTTTCCATGTTTGCCATGGGAGCAGGGGGCCTGGACGTGGCCCTGGCCATGGCAGGAAGACCCTATTATTTTCCTTGCCCAAAAGTGTTGGGTGTTAAGCTCAACGGGCGACTACCGGACTGGGTGAGTGCGAAGGATATAATACTAGAGCTGTTGCGCCGCTACGACGTGAAGGGATGCGTGGGCAAGGTTATTGAATACTACGGTCCAGGGGTCGAGACGCTCACGGCGACTGACCGGCTGACAATCGGCAATATGGGCACAGAACTGGGAGCCACCTCTACTGTTTTTCCGTCCGATGAACAAACGCGCCGCTTTCTGGAGGCCCAGGGGAGAGCAGAGTATTGGACGGAACTGGCCGCGGACCCTGATGCCACGTATGATGAATACGACCAGATTGACCTCAGCAAGCTTGAGCCATTGATTGCCTGCCCCTCGTCTCCAGGCAATGTAAAATCCGTGAGAGATGTGGCGGGAATCAAAGTTGACCAGGCCATAATAGGCAGTTGCGTAAACTCATCATTTCGTGACCTTATGGTGGTGGCAGGTGTGCTTGAAGGACGTTGCATACACAGGGACGTGTTTTTTCACATAAATCCCGGAAGTCGTCAGGTGCTGGAGAATGTGGTATTTCAGGGTGGGCTGATGGCACTCCTCATGGCCGGAGCTCGAGTGCACGAATCAGGCTGCCTTGGGTGCATCGGCATGGGCCAGGCCCCTGGGACGAACCAGGTAAGCCTCAGAACATTTCCGCGGAATTTTCCTGGCCGATCGGGCACAAAGGGGGATCAGGTATATCTTTGCTCACCAGAGACTGCGGTTGCGGCAGCACTCAAGGGCGTGATAACTGATCCCAGGGATCTGGGCGAAGAAATGGAATATCCAAAGGTGGGGGAGCCTGAAAAATACCTTGTTGATACGGCCTCCATCGTCTTTGCCTCACCTTCTTACCGGGAAACCCAAGTCATAAGGGGGCCCAACATACGTCCTCTTCCGCTTATGGACCCGTTGCCTGAAACCCTTGAAGCAAAGGTCTTGCTCAAGGTCGGAGACAATATTTCAACTGATGGCATCATGCCTGCAGGTAGCGACATTCTCCCGCTCCGGTCCAATATAGAAGCCCTTAGCGAGTTTGCCTATTGCAAGCTAGATGATGATTTTTCCACCAAGTGCAAGGAAGTCCGTGCTGCGGTGGTTGTAGGTGGTGAAAACTACGGCCAAGGCTCTAGTCGTGAACATGCAGCACTGGCCCCCAGGCACTTGGGTGTAAGGGTGAAGATTGCCAAGAGTTTTGCCAGGATTCATAAGGCCAACCTATGTAACTTCGGTATTATTCCACTGGAATTCACGGATCCCACAGATTACGATGTGGTCCAGGAAGGTAGAGACGTACGACTGGAAGGTATCAGAGAGCGCATTGCACGAGGCGATGAGAAGATTCCGCTTGAGGTGGGTGGAAAAACGATTATGACGCGGCTGGATGTATCTGCCCGACAAAGGGAGTACTTGCTAGCAGGGGGAGCCCTTAATTTTGTCAAACAAGGGCTAATGAAGTGATGGCTCACGAAACAGGACAGTCCTTTGTTTTTAAGGAGATCCATTCTAATATTGCAATTGGTACGGCCAGCGACCGTTACGCCGGATGGCTTGGCCAAATCTATACGCCTGAGAAATACCAGGGCCGGATAAAGAAGCGTACCAAGAAGGTCGGAGGGAAGAGTTTTGTGGAGCAAGTCCTGCCCGTGGACAGTATCGAAGAATATTTCGAGCATTTCGGTGTCCTGGAGCTTGATTTTACATTCTACCGGCCGCTTAGAGACGAGCAGAACAGGCCTACACAGAATTATCACGCTCTCAGGAGTTATGCCGAGCACCTGAAACAGGGGGATAGGGTTATTTTAAAGGTCCCACAGGTTTTTTTTGCAAAGAAGGTCTGGCAAAAAGATATGTTTGGAAAAAATCCCCATTACTTGGACGCGAGAGGGTTTGTATCACAATTCTATGAGCCAGCCGTGGAGCTCATGGAGCCGTGGCTGGCAGGGTTGCTATTTGAGCAGGAGTACCACCGGAAAGAAGAGCGTCCAGCGCCAAGAGATGTGGCTGAGGAGCTGGATCATTTCTTTGATGCAATACCAGACGACCATCGTTACCACGTGGAGCTTCGGACCGAGTCCTTTCTGAGCCCAGAGGTATTCGAGGTTTTCCACCGCCATGGCATAGGCCAGGTCCTAAGCCACTGGACTTGGCTTCCTTCCTTGAAACGGCAATTCAATCTTGTGGGAAGAAAATTTGTCAGCAAATCAGGAGATGCAATCATAAGACTAATGACCCCAAGGGGTATGAGGTACGAAGAGGCATATGCAAAGGCCCACCCCTTTGACAAGCTCGTGGATGGAGTGTTGCAAGAATCAATGGTGCGGGATACCGTGGATCTGGCCAAAGAGGCCATTGGCCAGGGTGTGAGGGCAAATATCATTATCAATAATAGAGCGGGAGGCAATGCGCCCTTGATTGCGCAAAAGGTGGTAAATTCCTTTATTCGCGCTATCCCTGGCGCCTCGGAATCTCCAGTTTGACAACTTACAAATACTTTTTTGGCCCTTTTGGTTGCCCCTGAATCTTTAGTGACTCGATTACCATCAGAGTTGAGGTGCCGTGGGCAATAATTGTCCCCTTTTCGTTTTCTACAGTTGCCTCAGAAAGGCATAGGGTGCGACCCGTCTTTATGCTTTTTCCCTTGGCTATCAGAAGTCCTTCTGAAATAGGAGCCAGGTAGTTGACTTTAAGTTCCACGGTGGTTAGCCCGGCATCACGGTCCATTTTCGTCCACGCAGCCCAAAAACAGGCAGCATCTATAATGGACGCACAGACTCCACCATGCACCATGCCATAAGGTTGCATGTGTTTCTGCCTTACCGGGGCTTCCAGGTGGGAGGTACCCCAATCCAGGCCTTTCAGCTCCATGGAAAGAAGTTGAAAGTACGGACAATTATTGACCTGATCATAAATTTCCTTTAGCAGGTCTGGATTCAAAGATTTGGTTTTTTCTAGTGGTCTCATACAGATACTCCTAAGAGGGACTCAAGATTCCTTCAACTGGGACACCAATGTTATTCCCGAACTCGGCCAGCAGCCGGGCAGGGAGGTGATATCCCTTATCGATTTTTCGGAAAAGGAAAACCGGTCTGTGTTTGTCCTCTTGAGGGTTCCCAGGTCCTTTTCTCGTCTATAATGTGAATAACCTTCCATCCCCTAGCCTCCAGGTCGCGAGATACCTGCATTCGATGGCACTTCCAGGGAAGCAACTCGGCACATACAAGGGTTGAGACCTTCTTTTGCCCCAAATTCTCGAGTTTTTCAAGCCCTTCAAGATATTCGGAACTTGTCCTGTATGCCTCGTATCCTCCTTTTCTGTAGCCCCCGAGTAGCTCTCCGAGCCAAACATAGCCTAGACCATGGGTCTTGGCATTTCTTGCGAGGCTCTCCTTATTGAAATACGGATATCGGGTGCTCTTGGGAAACCTTCTAATATCAATTATCAGGGTAATTCCAAAATTGCATATTAAATAAACAAACTCTTGCAAAGATCTGGTGCTGGTACCAATGGTAAAGATGGTTTTCTCTGAGCGTTGCATCATAATATTTATATTGGAAAAGGCTCTGGCCGATTCTACCTCCTAACCTCTTGCTTCTAGCTCCTGTCTTCTATATTTACTCCAGCTCCACCTGGCCCCCGCACTGGGGGAGGCAACAGCCATGTGCACTGCTGCTTGTGCTTCCAACTTTTATGGCCCTATTAGCCTACTATTCAATTCCTTCTGCGCCCTGTTAATCTCTGATATGAACAAACGTAGCTTTTCGAAATCTTTTCTAAAGCGTATGGGCCTGCCCTGTGAATCAATTTTGTTTGTCCCTGTACAACTATCGGCACCAGCGGGCCTTGCCTTGATAAGAGCATCATAAACGTTGTCGGGCGAAAGGCCACCAGCAAGGATTACCGGTATCCGGCTTTCTCGGACTAGTCTTGCTGCCACTTCCCAGTCGAGAGGCCTTCCGGTAATTCCTATGAATCCAGCTATTGGTTCTTCTCCCAACCAGGTATCAGTGAGAAAGATGTCTGTGGCCTCTCCCAACTGCTTTGCTAGAGAAAGAGAAGGTGGTTTAAGGCGGTAGTCTGGAGGAGCAATGGGGATGGATCTCATGACTTTTATTTCGGGAAATCTGCTCTTGACTTCAAGCTGACTTCGCAAAAAGGGGGAGATATCAAGAGGCTTGGCTTTGCTGTCCACCAAGGTTTCACAAAAGTGAATTATGTCGGGCTCGTAATATTCCAACGCCTTAAAGATGGTCGCTAAATTCTGGAAAAGAAATATGAGGCTGTTGCTTTTGCTTATCTGGTGAGTGAGAGAGACTACTTTGCGGATTTCAGGGTTTTTCCAGGCATTCTCCGACAGTATCACACTTCCTATATGATCAACCCCAAGCTCAATGCACCTTTCCGCCTCCCAAGGGTCTTGTATTTCGTATATTTGTACTATCATTTTGGGCACCTCTTCTCAGCCAGCCCCTTGTAACAAATTCGGTAAGTGGTTTCCAGTACTATCTAATGAAGGCATGGAGTCTGGTGCTCTTTGTTCTCTCCTTATAGTCAAAATGAACATAACGGTGGATAATGGACCGGTGCGCTTACCTTTTCAGCCGGCGTGAAGGGAGTCAAGGAGGCCTTTTAGGAGAAAGGGGAGTCCGGAGCAGAGGATTACCGCCCCCAGGGCCAGGAAGTCATTATACCCCAATTTGAGTTCCCTCATGGAGGTCCGGGCCCCCCGGCCGTAACCCCTGCTTTCCATGGCTAGGGCCAGATCTTCTGCCCTCTGAATAGAGTTGTTCAGAAGGGGTGTCAAGAGGAACAGTATGCTTCGGGTCCTTTTCCTGAGACCCCCGGTGCCGAAGGAGGCGCCGCGGGCCATCTGGGCCTCGCGGATCATCCGGATCTCTTCAAGGAGGGTGGGGACGAACCGAAGGGCCAGGGAAACCATGAATGCGACGTCCCTGGACGAGATTCCTAGAATATTCAGGGGGCGCAGCAACCATTCGAGGCCGCAGACCAGTTCGGAAGGCGAAGTGGTGAAGGTCAAGAACGAAGCGCTCATGAGAAGCAGGGCGAACCGCCAGGTCACGAGAGTTCCTTTGTGGAGGCCTTGGTATGTGACGGTGATCCGCCAGTCCGGAAAAGGCGGAATGGGAGCGCCCCCGGTGAACAGGAGATGGATCCCGAAGAGGAGCAGTAGAAATGGCAGGGCAGGCTTCAATGCCCGGAGGAACGCGCCGGCCGGGATTCGGGATACGGGAATGAGGGAGAGAAGGAACAGGGTGAAAATGGCTGCTGCCGCCGGTTGGGAATTGAGGATCACGAGGCTCAGGAGGATCACGCTGAGGGCCTTGGTCCGAGGATCCAGGCCGTGAATCAGGGAGTCTGAAGGAATGAATTGACCAAGGGCGTACATCAGCTTTCCTTTTGCCCCTCTCTGGGGTGCGGGATCAGGGCCGACAGGGCCCAGCAGGCGTCTTTCACGCTCAGAACCCCTGGGGGGACGTCGACACCTGTCCGGCGTAGTCTCCAGAAAAGATCCGTTACGACCGGAACGTCCAGACCCAGGTCCCGGAGCTGTTCCAGTCTGGAAAAGACCTCTCTTGGGGTCCCTTCCAGGACGATTCGGCCCTGGTCCATGACAAGCACCCGGTCTGCGCCCGTGATCTCGTTCATATCGTGGGAAACGTGGATCACGGTGAGCCCTTGCTCATTAAGCGTCTTGATTGTGCCGAGAACCCGCCTTCGCCCTCCCGGGTCTAGAAAGGAGGTGGGTTCGTCAAGGGCGATGTGGCAAGGGTCCATGGCCAGGACCCCGGCAATGGCCACCAGTCGTTTTTCCCCGCCTGAAAGGGCATGGGGAGGGCTCTGTGCATATGAGACCATTCCCACCGTCTCAAGGGATCGTCGCACCCTTCTGCGGATCTCCGCGGGAGCCAGGCCCAGGTTCCCGGGGCCGAAGGCGACGTCTTCTTCCACGGTCATCCCGACGATCTGGTTGTCCGGGTTCTGGAAGATCATCCCTACCCTTTGCCTGATTTTTTCAAGGGACTTCGGGTCCCTGGTGTCCAGTCCATCCACCAGCACGGTTCCCCGGGTGGGAAGGAGCAACCCATTGAGGTGCCTCAACAGGGTGGTCTTGCCGCATCCGTTAGGACCCACCAGAGCCACATACGATCCATCCTCGATTTGGAGGTCAATCCCCCGGAGGACCGGCTCCTTTCCCTTGTCGTAAGCAAAAACTAGGTCTTTGATCGTGATCATAATCGCCCCGTCCTCCACCTGATCCTGTTTCTTAACTTCATAGTCACGAGTGTTGCGGCCAGGATCTTCAATGCGTCTCCGATCAGAAAAGGAAACAGTCCTACTGAAAGGGCCTTAGCGAGTGTGAACTTGGCCACGAGCATCAGTTGAAGGATTCCCAACAGATAGATCGCGGCGTAACCCAGAATCATGGAAAAAACGATCCATGCAAATCCGGGCTCCTTCTTGATATCGATGAGTCTTCCGATAAGATACGCCCCGGCCACGAACCCTATGAGGTATCCACCCGTAGGACCGAAGAGAACACCGAGTCCCGCCTTGCCTCCCGCAAATACAGGCAGACCGATGATCCCCAGCAGGATATATACGGCCTGGGCCAAGGCCCCGAGGCCTCCTCCCAGGAGGGCCCCGGATAGGGCCGTGAAAAGGGTTTGAAGGGTGATGGGGACGGGTGGAAGAGGTATGATGACGTAAGCCCCCACAGCCGTGATCGCCCCGAGAAGAGAGGCGTAGATCATTGCCCTCAAGGAAATGCCGGTACTTTTCATTGGTTGTCTCCTTTTTCAGCCAAGTTGCGGGATCTTAGTTTGGTCGAAGGTTCCTCGCTCAGGATGTCTCCAGAGAAGATGTGGTGTTCTTCGCCCCGATCATCGACCAAGATCAGGCACCCGCTCGGGTCTACATCGGTGGCCGTTCCGGCAAGTATTCCACCTACAGTCTCCACCCTGACCCTCTTTCCCAGCAAAAGGGAGAGTTGTTTCCAGCGGCGCAGGATTGGATCGAAACCGCTCTCCTGGAAGATCCAGTAATACTTCTCACACCAGCGAAGGAAGCCCTGGATCAAGGAGGTCCTCGAGAATTCCGCGCCGGTCTCCCGGAGTAGTGAAGTGGCCCGGGTTTTCAGGCTGGCGGGAAATGACCGGGTATTGACGTTAAGACCGAGGCCGAGAACCAGGTATTCGACTGCGTCCATCTCGGTCGCGATCTCCGTGAGAATGCCCGCCAACTTCCTGCCACCCACGAGAAGATCGTTCGGCCACTTGATCTTGACATCAAGGGATGAGATCTCCATGACGGCCTCCGCAACAGCTACGGCTGCGAGGAAAGTGATCAGGGGGGCCTCGCTTAGAGGAATCCTGGGTCTCAGGATCAACGAGGCATAGATCCCTTCGCCCACCGGAGAATACCATTTCCTCCCCAGCCTGCCCCGACCCTTCCCTTGGGCCTCAGCCACCACGAGGGTGCCTTCCGGGGCACCGGCGGCAGCAAGATCCTTTGCGACCTGGTTCGTCGAGTCCGTGACCTCGAAGTAGCGGATTTTCTCCTTCCCAAACCGGCGGGTATTGAGCCCTTCGAGGATCTCCCTGGGAAAAGGACGGTCGGGGATTTTTTCAAGGAGGTAACCTTTTTTGGGAGAAGAAAGGATTTCGTATCCTTCCTCCCTGAGCCTGCGGATGTGTTTCCATATGGCCGCCCGGCTCACGGAAAGTCGTGAACTGAGATCTTCGCCGGATACCCATCGTCCTTTTTGGCATTTCAGGGAATCCAACAAGATTTCCCTGATTGACATGGCTGCGGTTCCTCCGACAATGTGATTACTTGATTCGCGTGTGGATAACAGTGGGATCTTTTTTTGTCAACCAAAAAAAGTTGTATGGTTTACAATGGAATTTCCCAGGGCTCGTTTTTGGTGTTGAACCCATAGCGGGATCCGATGGCGCAACCCCGCCGCGGTCTTTCATTCACGCTTGATCACAGCCGGTAGAAAGACAAATCACAAAACTAACAATGTGTTTCGAGGGTATCACGGGTACCCGGTGATTTGGCGGATGGCCTGGTAGAGGGGTTGGAGTCGGCCATAAAGTTTCTTGTACACGCTTTGGTATAACTGGTCATAAATCCGGTGGGCCCGGTCTCTGGGATGAAACACATGCTGGATCCTGGTCATTCTGTTAACAGCAGTTTCAAAATCTGGATAAAGGCCGATGCCAACTGCAGCATCTATGGCTGCCCCCAGGCCCGAGGTTTCATGGGTATGAGGCCTTTCAACGGGCAGGCCAAAGATGTCAGCAGCGATCTGGACAGCCTGATCACTCTGGGCCCCGCCGCCACAGGCTCGCAAGGCCCTGATCTCCACCTTTGCCCTCTTCTCAAACCTCTCCTTTCCTTCCCTTAAACCATAGGCTATTCCCTCGATTATGGCCCTGTAAAGGTGAGCCCTGGTGTGCACATCACCAAACCCAATGATGGCCCCCTTTGCCTCGGGGCCAGGCTCCCGGATGCCGGGTGTCCAGTATGGCTGAAGGATCAGGCCCATGGAACCTGGTGGGATTGATGATATCATTTCATCAAGAATAACCTCTGGGGCCACACCCTTTTGTTCTGCAACAATCCTTTCCCTGTGGGCAAATTCCTGCTTGAACCAATTAATCATCCAGTATCCGCGCGCAATCTGCACCTCCATACAGTACTGCCCTGGGAGCGCAGAAGGATAGGGGGGCAAAAAGCGGATGGCCTCAACATAGCGGCGGTTGTTGGCATTAATAGTGGCCGTGGTACCGAAGCTGAGGGTTGCGACATCTGGGGAGAGGCAGCCTGCGCCAAGAACCTCGCATGCCTTGTCCGCGGCAGCGGCGATGAGGGGTAGGCCTTCGGGGATCCCCGTTTCGTTGCTGGCCTCTTTTGTGATGACACCTAGAGACTTGGTAGGTGGGATTAGGTCTGGAAGCATTTGGGGATTTACGCGCACCGCCTTCCACTTCCAACTGCGGGGCGATGCCCACTTAAGCCTCTTGTAGTCAAACGGGAGATAACCCACCTGGCAGCCAGTTGAATCTACAAATTTTCCGGTGAGCCGGTAAGTGAGGTACCCTGATAACAGGAGAAATTTATGGGTTTTTTCCCAAATCTCGGGCTGGTTTTCTGCTATCCAGTTGGCCTCGGCCTGAGAGCGGAAGTAATCTATGGTTTGCTTTTGCCTGACCAGCGTGAAGAGGGTTTCCCAAAATACCCCCATTGGGGGCAGGTGGTGCGCCACCCTCTGGTCCAACCAAATAATTGCGGGCCGAAGCGGTTTACCTTCCTTATCAACGTTTATTAGGGTGCCGCGCTGGGTGGTGAGAGCAACGGCCTTAATGGCCTCTTTGTTCACACCAATTTCAGTCAAAAGAGTATTGCAAGCGTCGCACAGCGCATTCCAGTATACCCCTGGATTCTGCTCTGCCCAGCCTGGTTGTACTGAAAAATATGGTTCAATGGCGACCTGAGCTTTGGCAAATAGATTGCCTTCTAAATCAAACAGGAAGGCCCGCACACTCTGGGTTCCGCAGTCAATTGTGATGATATGGGTCATGGTGGTCCTTGTGAACCCACAGGCTTTTAAGTAAGTCTTGCAGTTAGGTTAATCCTGTTTGAAAAAGCTCTATGTTAACATCCCTGGCCGCTTGCGCCAAAGCTTGGTCAAGCGTGGCCAGTGGCAAGCCTTTCCTCATGGCAAGGTCCAAGTATGAGGCGTCATAAGTGGACAGGCCGGTATCCCTTGCCAGCAAGTAGATTTCCCCCATCAGCCTATCGGGGCTTTCCTGCTCGATATCTATTGGCAATTGGTAAAGCAAGTCCAAAAATTCCATGCAATCAGACCTTTTAAGCCTCCCCTTTCTTTCGGCAACAACCAAGACGTTCCCCACTTCAAGGGGCCAGATGGAAGGAACAATAGCACGGACGTCTTGAAGTGAGTCCAAAACCTTATCTGCATATTGATTTGATTCATCTTCGAAGCACCACGCCATTACCACAGAGTTGTCCAACACAATTGTGCTCTCCATTTAATCCCTTCCACTCTCGATTATTGCTTTCAAGTTCAAACCTTCTAACCTTTTGTCTTTTCTGAACCGTTTTAATTTATTGATGGTAGGTTTTGAAGCGTATTTTTTTCTGTCATCATAAGGCCTTAATATCGCAACGGGAACCCCATGTTTGGTTATGACGATTTCTTTTCCCTTGGAAACCTCTTCCAGCAACCTAGGTAGATGAGTTTTTGCCTCATAAGCTCCTATATGTTCCATAATTAGCTCCTAGACTAGTTTTAGACCAGTCTATTCTTTCTGGAATTATATGTCAACCCAATTTGCTCTTAATAGCCTGCCATGGACTATACAGGCCAGGCATCTCTTCTATTCATGAATGCTATAGCATTGGTGCCAAAGATTCTTGTAGGCAGTGAGCTCCTGCTCCCATTCGTTCTCATCCCAATCCAATTCTTCCTGACAGATGGCTTTGATTTTCTGGGAATATCTTAGACCTCCCTCTCTGAGGGTAATTCCAAGTCGGGTTCGCCGCATGAGTAGATCATCAAGGTGCACAACCCCCTCATTGCGCGCAGCCCACCGAAGCTCTGTCCACAAGGTATTGGTGCCAGGTACTGGCTGCAGCTCTCCTCCCTTTGATGTGCTGATGACTTGAGGCCATAGACTGCCATAGCGACCTCTAAGCCGCCGCTTGGTAAAGTGACCGAGCTGAGAGTGCATGCTATGGAGCTCGGCGGAGACCCCAGATTTCTCAAAAGGTGCCTGTTTTTTCTCATGGCCTTCCAAAGGATCATGGATCACCCGCTTGAGCGCATCTCTGGCTACAAGCCGATAGGTGGTGAGCTTGCCCCCGCCGATGGAGATTAACCCCTTTTCTTCCCAGATGGAATGTTCACGCCTTTCCTTTGAGGGGTCCACCTTACCCCGCCTTTTCATGTGAACCACCGGCCTTATACCCGAAAAGGTGGACAAAACATCGTCTCGGGAGATGGCAAGGGAAGGAAACTGGTGTTCCACAATGGCAAGAAGATATCTTACTTCCTCCTCAGTAATCCGAGGCTCCTGATTAAGATCCTGGGAATGATCGAGATCAGTTGTGCCCACCACCGTTGCCCCTTCCCAAGGGAATATGAAAGCTGGTCTGTGGTCCTCAGGGTGCATAAGGGTAATGGCTTGAGCTACAGGAAGCCTCCAGATGGGAAAAACAAGATGGCTACCTCTCAAGGGGCGAATATCCTTGCCTCCTCCTATACGGGTGCGAAGTCGATCAGTCCACGCACCACTGGCGTTGATTACCGCACGCGCAAAAACTTCGGCCTCCTGGCCGGTGGCTGAATCCCGTGCCACTATGCCGCGCACTACACCTTTGCTCATAAGAAGCTCTGTGGCCTCAACATAGTTCAGGGCCAGTGCGCTTTTTAACACGGAATCCTGAATTAGGCGCAGGACAAGGCGGGCATCATCAGTCACCCCGTCTACGAACCGAGTGCCACCACGCAGGCCCGGTTCCTTTATTCGTGGGGCCATCAGCAGGTACTCGGGTTTAGGATAAAAGCGATGGTTCCACTGGCCTGCAAAAACATCATATATAGCGAGCAGTATGTTAAACGAAATGGGCCCGGGGAATTTGCGCCGATAATGGGAGAAAAGAAATCCAAGTGGATCCACCAGGCCCGGTAGTTCAAGGAGGAGCCTGTTTCGCTCCTTAACGGAGTCGCGACTGAGCCTAAAGTCTCCAGATGCAAGGTACCGGAGACCCCCGTGAATCATCTTGGACGAACGGCTTGATGTTCCCCATGCGAAATCCTTCTGTTCAACGAGTGCGACATCGAGGCCCAATCGGCTGGCCTCATGA
>Ga0190359_1000998_pt1 | contig 18506 bp, 12 predicted proteins | sample 48721823_MG_FD_161269 | JGI IMG/M metagenome (GOLD analysis project Ga0190359, IMG submission 161269) | Hydrothermal vent microbial mat bacterial communities from Southern Trench, Guaymas Basin, Mexico - 4872-18-2-3_MG | ecosystem: Environmental > Aquatic > Marine > Hydrothermal vents >... | reverse complement strand
CCACGGAAACTGAGACCGCTTTCGGAGAGGATAGATGTTATGGATTCCAGAGGGAACGAGGTCAACATGGGTGGGACTGTGAGATCCGGGTCGACAGTTCTCGTTTCCGGAATATCCTTCGAGTATGAGGATTCCCAGAACAGGTTCAGCGGAATGAAGCCCGACCCGGGTGAATTGAAGGTGGGGATACTTTCTGATGGAAAGCTATTCAATGCCACGTACCAGAACGGGGGTTTCAATGCCGAGGTGGATGTTCCTCAGATGGAATCCGGGGAAGTCGAACTGTCGATTTCCGTTGACGGGGTTCGCGGCGACTGGCTTTACGACGTTTCGAACTGGGCTTTCACACTGCTTCTTGATGGCATCGGTCCGAAGATAGACATGCTTCAGCCCACCTTTACAAGGAAGGAGCCCGATACCGAATTCCAGTGGAACATATCATTGAAGGACCGTCCGAAAGCATCCGATGTACTTGTGAACGGATCTTCCGTTTCCTACCGGGTATGGACCTCAAGCGGTAACTGGACACCGTGGATCAAGGCCGAACCCGTAATGTCCGACAGGTCCATCTTCGTGACCGGGAGTGCCGTGGGTCAGGAGGGAAGCGGAAATACCCTCATCCAGTTCACGGCCGAGGATGAGCTGGGGAATGTGAACGTTTCCGAGATATTCGGAGTGTGGATAAACGTTGCACCCGTACTTGAAGTGCCTGTCGATTTCGACGGGATGGTTCTCCTTGACAACCAGTCACTGGACCTGGAGGGAGAGGATTTCGCATCGGATGAGGATGGGGACCTGCTGCAGTACAACTGGTATCTCGACAATTCGGATGCATTGTCAACCCTGAGCTATTTCAGGAAACCGCTGTTCGATGTGGAGCCGGGTGAACATGTGATCACCCTCGAGGTCTCGGATGGTGTGGAGACCGTCAAGACGAACTTCACAATAACAGTGAAAAAGGCACCCAGGATCGTTGATGAACGGACATGGTTCGAGAAGTTCAGGGACGATGACAACTTCTTCATATATGTGGGGGCGGCCGGTTCGGTGATCCTCTTTCTGATCCTGGTATTCCTCATCCTCTTCATTTCAAGGAAGGTAAGGGAGAGATCGAGGGATGACTTCGTCATCGATGAGAACAACACATTGGACCGTACCCAGGCGGAGGAGACAGCGCGCAGAATACTGGAATCCATGTCGGCGTCCGAGGCCGCCCAGTTCGATATGGACTCGGAAGCCCAGGTGGAGGAGAACGATTTCGATTTCGATTACAATCTATACGAGGTCCTTGGTGTTGATCCCAACGCTCCCGAAGAGGAGATAAAAAAGAAATACAGGAAGCTCGCGGCCTTTTACCATCCGGATCGTGTCCAGATGCATGGAGAGGTGCCCCTGGAAGATGCAAGGGAGCATATGGTAAAGGTCAACAAGGCCAAGGAGATACTTCTCGATCCCGAGATGCGAGCGATGTATGACGAGTATCTCTCGGATATCGATTTTGTCATGGATGATTCTGGATTCGAGAAGGGGAATGAGGAAGAGGAAGAGACCGATATGTGGGATTAGGCATTCCGGCCCTTGAACATGGTGATCACACTTCCGGACCCTATTGAATCTCTCGATGTCACCATTACAGGTTGAAAATGGTAATGAAAGGGTAATTACCTCTATTATTTTATATATGAAATAGAGAGGTGGGATCGTAGGGAGTTGACAGTATGAAGAAGCTTTCATCCTTTGGCCGAACCGGAGGAAAGGGAATTGACCTCAAAGGAGTGTCGGAGGCCGTGGGCACGGTCCTGCTTCTTGGAATATCCGTCATGCTTGCCGGCGGCATCGCCGTGTGGACCACCCAGATAGAGGAGGGCGAGGAAGGTCTCTATGTCGATCTCTGGGCATCCGTTCAGGGAACGGACCTGGTCCTCGTTCATCGCGGGGGCGATGTCCTTGATGGCGAGCAGACCTACATCATGATAACGGATGAGAAAGGCACGGAGGTTCTCAGGAACACGTATTCTGTCCTGTCCGGAACCTCTGATGGGACATGGGACCCCGGTGAGGAAGTTTCACTGGACCTTACTGGTGTTCCGGATACCTTCGATGTGGTGGTGACCACTGTGAAGAAATCGGGGACCCCGACGGTGATCCTCAAGAACACGCTCGTGAAATCATCGGCCTCGAGCGGATTCCCGGATCTTGCGATCACGCAGCTGGTCATGCAGAATTCGGATTCCCAACCTGTAACAAGGTTGAATGATGACGGCACATACATCATCTTCCTGAGGGTGGATAACTTCGGGAGCGACATGTCGAGCCAGTATTTCACGGTAGGATCCGATAATACCGTTTCCAATATCAGACTGTTCGATGACATGGATGATCTCGCTTTCTCCGATATTCAGGCGGAACAGGTGACAGCTTCCGGTTCGCTGTCCCCTTCGGATGCCGGATTCGGAACATTGAAGAACGGAGAGTATCTCCTCTTGTCCTTCACATGGACAAGGTCTCCCACCGACCCGAGGACACTGGGAATGCATACGCTGAACGCGAAGGTGGTCCCGTTCTTTCAGGGAGAACAGAACTACAGGAACAATTACGTGGAGAGGAGATTCAGGGTTGACAAGCTTGTCAAGCCGCTGCCCATATTCGGGCCGGACCCGGGCATATACGATATCTACTTCAGCAACAATGCTCCCAATTCGGGCGATCAGGTCACGGTAACCGTTATCATCCAGAATTCGGGTGACCAGCCCATCAATGCCTCCTATGGTGTCCATCTGATCGTCTCTACATACAGACCCGAGATCCGTCAATCCGTGAGCGGTGTTTCATATGATTGGAGGGTTGACGAACCGGGGTTCGAGGGACAGTGGAGGGATCAGGCGGACTCGTTCGCCCTGCATTATGATGATGAGTTCCCAACATGCGTGGTGCCCAACATAGTTCTGCTTCCGGGAGCATACTTCTTCTACTATTTCACCCTGGAGGCCAGGGTGGATGTACCCGGTGGTCAGCAGTGGGTTTATGCTGCCATAGATGTCTATGACTCACCGGCGCATCTGGAAGGTGTCGCCATAGAGAACGGTGACGATACCAGCGACAACTTCGGTCTGGGTAACATCCAGGTCCTTCCAAGGATACTGGTCGTGGATGATGATGAGGCGACAATGGGGACGGAGAATGATATGACGTCCTCGGTGCTGGAATCCCTTATCGGTTCCGGTGTGAGCGTGGACAAGGTTTACATCGCGCAGGAGGTGGAGGATGACGGACTCACGAGGGACGCCCCCGCCTATGATTACGTTCAGGAGGAGATACCCGCTCCTGCACTCGAGGATTATGATATAGTCATCTGGGTGACGGGTTATGTCGTGGACGCGTTGACGAATGTCCAGGAGAACCTGCCCACAACGCACGGAGGAAACATACAGGAGTTGATGAAATACCTTGACAGCAACCGGTACCTGCTGATAGTGGGTGAGAGCCCGGTGGAAGGGTTGATGCAGTATTTCTCCGGAACCAGGGTGAATCCCAACCCGGGAAATCAGAATCCGCATGTTTCACATGCCAGCTTCGTTGCGGCAAGCAATTTCCTCTACAATTACCTGGGAATACTTGAGGTCAACATCGATATGGACCTGCCAACAGGGGATACGCCGATCCTGAAAGGTATAGATACCGGGGAGGGAGGGCTCACTCCTCCACCGAGCGGTGGAGGCGATTTCGAGATAGAGCTCGAATCCCAGACCGCCGGAAACGGAAGGATGGAGCTTTACAGTCCCCGCATGGAGGACCTGACCTCACTGGGATTCGAGCTCCCGGTGGGAATGGTCACCACGGAGGACCGGGTTGGGGAGATACCCGCATGGGTCAATACGGTAAGATCCACTTCCACTCCCGACCCCCTCTCGGGGAATGCTTCGTTCAAGGCTACCGTTATAGGTTGGGACATCAAGCAGATAGAATATCTGAACGAGAAGATAAATCTCATTGCGAATGTACTGAAATGGTTCGACTGGGAGATAAACGTCGGGAGGGATATGGCCGTGACCAAGATGGAACTGTCGATCCTGACGGAGATCCCGGACGGCTCGGGAGGGACAACATGGGATACGGTCCCCATAGATGAAGAGAACCTGCCCAAATACCTGGACACCATTCTCATAGAGGCCACGGTCAGGAACAACGGACCGGCGGTGGAATCCACTTCCGTCATGTTCTATGTCACCGGACCGGACGGGATCGAGCTTCCGGTGGCAACCGGGATCCCGGATCCGAGGACCGGGGAAAGGGAGACCTTCGATAACCCGCAGGATGTCTCGAGCATTCAGGGCGAGGGAGGGGAAGTGACGATCTACAAATTATGGCTGGCCGTCGGTGTCGGGTCATATACCTTCAGGGTTGTAGTGGACCCGTACCATCTGGTATCGGAGATATCCGAGGAGAACAATGATATAACGTACTCCACATCCACCGTGACATCGTTCGTCACCCAGAACAATATCCTTCTGGTGGATGACGATTCATCCGATGATAACTTCAATGATGATCCCGTGACGCAGGGATCCATGGCCAGCCGGGTCATCGATTATACCGCAGATGGAGGCGAGCCGTCGGATATAGTGGAACAGGCCCTGTCCAATCTCGGATACGACCATGAGGTCCACACCGTGAAGGAGGTGTTCGACGGTTCGACATGGACATACGACAGCGGTCTGGGCATTCTCGACCTGAAAAGGTACAACTCGGTAATATGGATCACGGGTGATGCAGGTGCGAGGCTGGGCCCGGGAGACCGGGAGACCCTCTCCGACAACGACATGTCCGCTCTGGTAAGCTATCTTGACGGAAAGTACGCCGAGGCGGAGTACCTGCCAGCCCAGCATCACGAGAACGTGATGTTCATGGGAAAGAACGTCATCCTTGACCTTGCACTTCACGGAACCGAGATCTACGATGGTACGAACACGGTGGACCATTTCATCAGGAACTATGCGGGGGTCGATCCTGACGGTGTGTTCGTCGAGGATACATCCGCCGTGCTCATCGGTCCGCAGACAGGGGATTTCATAGAGGACATATACGTTGGGATAGAATACTATCCCGACCAGTTCACGGGGATATTCGATTTCGTTTCGATACCTGTTCCCGCGTCCCAGGAAGATTACCAGCATACGGGCATTGGTCTCTACACCTACGGGATAGCGGACAGGACATGGTATTCCTCTTCGATACAGTTCGAAACTGCGGATTCGGCATCAGACAACTATTTCAGGACCATCTCGCACACCTGGCAGGTGCGGTATGCAAACCATGGTAGTGTGGAGACATCGCTCTACGAGCTGCTCTATCTGAGCCTTCACTGGTTCAGCACGCCGGAGGACCAGCCGGAGCTTCTCTCGAGGAATTCCAAGATATCCTTAAGCGATTCCGATCCAGTTCTCGGCAATTCGTACCTTGTGGAGGTGGAGGTCGGGAACATAGGAGGCGTTGCAGGGGGAGGGACCGTGAGGTTCATGGACGGAGGGACCCTCATCAAGTCGGAGAACATCTATCTCGATCCCGACTCGACGACAACTCTCGAGGCCATATGGACTCCATTGTATGCCGGCAACAGGACGATAATGATTATAATCGACCTCTACGACGATTATGATGAGGTGTTCGATGTTATCAACAATGTCCCCACCAAATCCGAGGAGGTGTTCTTCTTCTGGGACGATATGGAATCGGGCGATGCCAACTGGCGGACCGATTCCACCCAGACGATGATAAACGGTGAGGGGAAGTTGAACTACATGGAAGAACCGACGGAATCCAATATCGAGGATCAATGGGGGGATATGTCGGGGTTCCATCTCAACAACGAGATAGACAACGAGCTCGTGGAGAAGGAGTTCCATTCCTCAAACGTCAGCTACATGATGCACGAACCCAACAGCGAGATCAGGAAACCGGTCGATGTTGTTTTCGTCATAGACACTTCCGGCTCCATGAGGGGGCAGAAGATCGCAGATGCCAGGACATCGGCCATTACCTTCGTTCAGCAGCTGGACGAACATGACAGGGCGGCCATCTACACTTTCGACTACGAGGATTACAGGTTCAACATGGCCTATACTTACATGGATGAGGCCGGAAAGCAGGCAGCGGTCGATATCATATCCGGACTCGGGGCCAGCGGTTACACTCCGTTGTGGGATACCATAGGGACCGCAATCAATTATGCCAATTCCAATCTGGAGTCCGGGAGGACACCGGCCATCGTGGCCCTCACGGATGGCGACGATTGGGGGACCAACGGAATGGATACGGGCAGCGAAACCTATGCTCCGGGATCGGACCCGGGAACGAGCTATCTCACCCATACCTGGGGAAAGCCCGCGGGACTGAAATGGGGGGATGCCACCGTCAGCTTCGACAACTCCGACGGTGCCTCGTCAAGCCATGATGTGAGGAGGTATACCTCCGACAGCAATCCGGCTCCCTCATGGATAAATCTAGGGGGAGGAAGCGATACAAGGACCGGCCTTCTCGACGCGCCGATATATGTATTCACCATAGGGCTTGCGACATCGCCCCACTCCTCGACCTACGTGAACGGGGGGGACGACCCACCCACACATCCCACGATGTCGACCATACCCGATAATTATCAGTTCACGACGGAGTACGATCTGTGGAACGTTGCACATCAATCATCGCTCAACGGAAACGGTAAGGGAAAATACTACTATGCTCCCACATCCAGCGAGCTTCAGGATATATATGATGATATATTCGTGGAGATCCAGAATCTGGCGCAGCAGTCGACCAGGGCCCTGACGACAATGCCCGAAGCATATTGGCCCCTCGATGATGGTGTCGGGAACACCGCCGTTGACAAAGCGGGCAACGGTCACGACGCCTCGCTCGAGAAGCACACCTGGATAACGGGAAAGCTCACCGGTGGATTGTATTTCAAATCGGATACGAAGATGAAAGTTCCCGATTCGACCAGCCTGAACATGATGAACGTGGAGCAGAGGACCATTTCGTTATGGTTCAAGGCCGACGGAACATCCAGCAGGCAGGTCCTCTATTCAGAGGGAGACAGGGATTCTACCAGCGAGGATGGAATGAGCATATACCTCTACGATGACAGGTTGTATGCGGGTTTCTGGTCAGACCAGATATCGAGCAACCGCTTCCTGAGCGTGCCCTTCTCCGACAACCTGAACTGGCATCATGTTGTTTTCCTGTTTGATGGAAGGGGTTTGAGCCAGGCCCTATATCTCGACGGTGTGAACGTTGATACCGAGAGTGAAGTTGGATATATCGAATATCACACGGAGGATCTGGTCTTCGGGTATGCCGAGAATAGACTTCTCTATCATGACGGAACCTCCGGTAGTTCCAACCACTTCGTAGGTTACATGGACGATATTTGGATATTCAACGCACCACTGTCGGACAGCGAGATCACCGAGCTATACGAACGGGGTATGGTCGGACAGCATGGCTGGAGGGGGGAATATTATGACAATCGGGACTTCACGGACCTGGCCTTTATCAGGTTCGACAGCGTCATCAATTTCGACTGGGGCAACGGCAATCCGGGAGGGGGTATGGGTTCCAACCGGTTCTCGGTCAGATGGACAGGGTACGTGGAACCCATGTATACCGAGGTATACACCTTCTACACCCGGACGGATGACGGTGCAAGACTCTACGTGGGCGGCGTCAGGATAATAAATCAGTGGCAGGACCAGAGTCCGACCGAGGCATCGGGGACCGTATCGCTTCAGGCCGGTCAGAGATACAGGGTAGTATTCGAGTATTACGAGAACAGCGGAGGGGCCCTGGCGGAGTTGCGTTGGTCATCCGCGTCGCAGTCCAAGATAATCATACCGGCCACCGATGTCTACCAGGAGCCCGGAACGGGAGGGACGGGGGGAGGCGGCGGAGGCGGCGGAGGCGGCGGATACACGATAGATCCCCTGAATCCCTGGTCCGACGGGTCAACGGTGAATTCGGAGAAGTACCTCGAGACCAACCCGATCGATCTCAGATATGTGGATGAGGCCACACTGTCCTTCTACCAGAAGTACAATCTGAAGGTCGGGTCGAACGGAGGCGTCCTTCTCATAGGAACCGCGGATGATCCTTCACACCCGTCCGGTTCGTATACTTATCGATATATCCAGCCCAACCAGCCTTACACGGGGAACACACATGTGGATTACTGGGATGTCAACACCGATGATTACGGGACACCAATGAGATGGTGCTGGAACGGAAAGAGCGCCGGAGGGACCATGGATTGGGAATACATCTCGGTCGATCTTTCCAGATTCTCGGGGAACTGGATAAAGGTGAAGTTCCTGTACATCTACAATTACGGGGGAACGGGTTTCGGCTGGATAATCGACGATGTGGAGGTGAAGGTCACTTCATATCCGCACAGCCCCGACAAGAACGATACGATCGACAACTGGAACCTGGTTACGACGACGAATTACAGGGGGGAACAGACGACATCGTGGTACTGCGGTGATCCCGTGAACCATGATGATGATTTCAAGGACGGTCTGGACAATTCACTCTACACGAGACCGATAGACCTGACCAACGCCAGAACGGCCATACTTGATGGGATGTTCAAATTCAACATACAGGAAGCTCCGGGAAGGCCGCCGGACGGTTTCAGGGTGGAGGTATCCACCGACAACGGCGAATCCTGGATCCCCCTGAGCCTTGGTGTCAGGACATCGTGGGGTGTTTCCGGAACGGAGACCGATGCCGAGGACAACATTCCGGGGGACGGAAGGTCCTTCACGGGTATCGATTCCGGTGACAACTGGGTCCATGCCGGGAGCCTTACAAGGCTCATCACCAATCTAAACGGGTTCATAGGTAACACCATCATTCTGCGGTTCAGGATGGTGACGAACACGGATGGAAGGCATTACGAGGAAAATGACATGTTCAAGGGGTTCTACATCGATGATGTGAAGATATACGGCGAATCGCTCGAAGGAACAAGGGCGGATGAGGCCCTGAAGGACTATCTCACGCTGGTCGGGGAGCACGAAGGTGCAACGGATCGTGATCGTGATGACGGCCCGGTGGAGATGACCCCGAACAGCCCTCCGATCGGGACTTCGGACACGCCTCCCCCCTCCCTCACGGGAGAGAATGCGGCATCCGGGGGAGATGGGCTGGAAGGGAGCATGATGCTCCTTGTCATCCCGCTGTTGGCCATCATCGGTATTGCCGTCGTTTCCGTACTCGTTCGATCATCAGTTAAGAGAAAATACAGGTGATGACATTTGGACAGTGAACTTTGAGAGGTGGACTCCCGATGAAACGCGTATCTGACAGGAATGGGGATGCCGTGATGGTCACGACGGTGCTGATGCTTTCCATCATCCTTTCGGTTGGGGGTAAACTGGTCCTCGACTACGGGGAGATCGTCGGAAAGGAGCAGGATATGCTTCATGCATCCGATGTATCCGATTCGATGCTTTCCATGAGGGCTTCCATGTCCACGCTTCTTGAGGCCGGGGATACCGATACCAGCATCCTCAACAGGATAACGCTGGGAACATACGGAAATCCCTATCTCGGCGTGGCCAGAAGTTCCGGAAGACTTGTATATTCCCCGGCTCCGGAGGATTTCCAGCTTTCGGTGTTTCTCGAAGAGGGCGGGTCCGAAACGCTTCTGAACTCCGTGTCCGGCTCCCTCGTTTTCGAATCCAACAATTTCTACTACATCGATCAGGTCATCACGTTCCAGAGCGGTGGTCTGGTCCTCGATGAATACGGCAGATGTGTCATGTCCGAACCGGCCCTGTTCGAGGTCGTGAGGACCTCTTCCGGCTGGGGTGTGGATCTGGAGCTCTTCACCCTTACCGGGGAACACTGGTCCACGTCAGGCATAGATTCGACTCCTCTCACAATAGGGCTCGATGGTTACTCGGAGATCTCCAGGGACCTCTCTGCCGGACAGGTGGTATCGATGAGGTTCAACGGTCCGGGTGAGAAGGCATGGGAATATGGCATTCGCTCCCTTCTGACCGGAAACGGTCTCATCGAGAATGTTGATTTCTCGGTCACGAGACCTTCGGATTGGAGCTCCTCTTCCGAATACCTGGAGATCGACCTGACGGGAATGGAGACCGTTCATTTGCTGACGGGGGAGATGGAGGTGAGAATTTGCTCAACGTGCTGAATCATGGGTTCCGCAAGGAAGGTGTGTCGAACGTCGTTTCCCTGATAATGATAGCCGGGATAATAATTTCCCTTCTTGGAATGGTATTTGCCACCTATCTTCCGGCATGGGGAAAGGATATAGAGGTCCAGACGCTGAACGGCATGATGGATTCCTTCATGGACATGAAGACCGGCATCGACACCCTGGCGGTGGGCAGTGATCCCGGATCGTCATATACGACAAAGTTCACCCTCGGCTCGGAGGGAGGTCCAATATTCGGGTTCGGGAGGATGTCGGGTTCCATCGAGCTGGATGACGAGAGGGGACTGGTCAGCGTACAAGATCAGTTCGGTACCACGTATTCCCAGGGGCGGGGGGCGCTGATCTATCGTTCGAACACGATCAACGTCGAGGACCAGTTCATCACCCTGGAAGCCGGTGCGATCATCAGGGAACAGTCCCAGAAGGCCATCCTGAAGGGGAGCCCCAATATAGTATTGAGGACGGATCAGGACACGGGAGACCTGACGCTCTACATGATGGCGATAACCATCGAGGGGAATGATCAGAGCTTTTCGGGGACCGGTTCCTATCTTGCAAGGACCACACTGCTCTCTTCACAGCCCAGCGAGTATGAGCTGGATGCACTGACCGTGATATCCATAGAGATCACGACCGGATATCAATCACTCTGGACAGACCTCTTCACGGAAATGGCTCAGGAGAATTCCCTGGTGGATGGTGTGGACTATTCGATCTCGAACGGAAACGACGCCAACGGGAACCCCAGCGTCACGCTGACCCTCAACACACTGGATGTTATCGATATCCGGACATCGATATATCAGCTGGAGATCGACTGACGGGGTTCAGACAAGATACAGTTCTCCGTCGATCAAGGCACCTGTAATGGTCTCCTCTTCGGCGCTCCTTCCACCAAGAAGCATCTCCACCGTCCTGAAGCTGGTCGGGTGAAGGACCTGCACCTCGTCACCGCTTCTGGAAACGATTATGAGCTCCATTTCCACATCGGCCTTCCGGAGCTTCCTCAAGGACATCGCCTCGTGCATGTTCAGGTTCTCCTCCCTGCCCGTTCTGAGGGATCGGACCTTCACCACCCTTGCGATCTTCTCGATCTTCAGCGGTTCTCCTTCACGTATCAGATAGTCCCCCTGAAGGAAACCCGGGAACCTGACGAGATAGGTGTAACGGTAAACGTCCCTGCCGTCCTTTCTTCCGAAGAGGGAAGATGACAATTTCGTCTCTCCGCCGTAGGTGTCGTGGAGCTTCTGGGAAAGCTGTTTTGCAAAGGAATTGTCTCCCATGTAGAGGTCCCATCCCCCCCTGACCTCCTCCTCCCTCGTGATGAACACGTTGGGGTCCTTTCGGTAGGCGCTGGCCACGGAATTCCTTATTCCTTCAAGGATCCGGTCGACCTCTTCCCGGGTGAATCCGTCGAGCCCCCTTATCTGTATGATGGCCTCGAAATAATTCCCGCTCTTTCTCGAACAGAATGTGCACAGCACGTTGGAGATCCGTACCTCCATCCCTATCTCCTTTTCGATGAGAAGTCCCTTGTAGTTGGTCCTGACCTTTCCCGAAACCCTGAACGTATTGGAATCCGATGAGTCCACCGAAAGCTCGATGTCGGGGTTCTTGAGACCTTCCATGAATGTCAGCGAATCCGCGGCGATTTTCAACACGGCGTCGGGGAGATTGCCCGGACATTCCTCCCATGAACGGTGGTGAAGTATCCTGTTGCAGGAGGGACAGACGGTTCCGTGGACCACGGGTTTGACTTCCACGGGTGTGATCGTTTCGAGGATGCAGTTCTCGCATAGGTTGTCGGCGAACTGCTCTCTTTTACCGCATCTGAGGCACAACATCGACGGGCAACGTGCTTGAATTATACAAATAACTTTCATTCCTCTTCGTCACGGATAAGACCGATGGAGGTGTGGTCCACGAGAGACGGCGAGGAGATGAGCGAATTCGAATCAAGGTCCCTGTAGGGGAACATGTGGCAGGATGTGCAAAGGGTTCCGTCGCACAGGCCCTGAACCTTTCCGCACCAGAGCTTGAAAGTCCCTGGCCTTTCCGGAATCTTCCTGTTTAACAGAGGGCTTCTCTTCCTTATATCTTCCATTCACACCCCCCACAAAGAGTGTGTTTCGCGCAATGGCAACATTGTATAAATCCCTTTTCGAAACCACCGGGATTGCAACGGTATCATGTTCCTTCCTCCCATGAAGAGAGGTATTCCTTCTGCTCTTCCGTGAGCTCATCCAGGGAGAATCCCATGGCACGAAGCTTGATCCTTGCTATTCTCTCATCGATCTCCCTTGGGAACGGTATGACCCTGTTCTCGAATCTGTTCAGTGCGATCATCTCCGCACCCGCTGCCTGAAGCGCAAAGGACATGTCCATTATCTCAACGGGATGCCCCTGTCCGGCGGCAAGATTGACGAGCCTCCCTTCACTGATGAGATTCACCCGTTTCCCGTTGACATCATACTGGACGACATGCTCCCTCATCCTTTTCTTCTCGAATTCCTCCAGGTAGGAGACGTCTATCTCGTTGTCGAAATGTCCGGAATTGGCAAGGATGCAGCCGTCCTTCAGCTCGTCTATGACGGCCCGTGATACGACCCCCTTGCAGCCCGTTGCCGTTATTGTGATATCAGACACGGGTGCCGCTTCCAGTATGGATACGGGGATCATCCCGTCGTGGGCGGCTTCAACGGCCTTTACCGGGTCCACCTCGGACACGGATACGACCGCACCAAGGCACTTCATGCGCATCGCAATACCTCTTCCGCACCAGCCGTATCCGGCAACGTGTATCCTCTTTCCCGCAAGGGTGATGTTCGTGGCCGTAAGGATGCCGTCCAGGGTGGACTGGCCGGTGCCATATCTGTTATCGAACAGATGTTTCATGGCGCAGTCGTTGACATTCATAACGGGGAACCTCAGCTTTCCCTCCCTCTCCATCGCCTTCAACCTGATGATGCCGGTGGTCGTCTCCTCGCATCCACCGAGAATGCCGGGCAGCATATCCTGTCTCTCGGTATGGACAAGCTTCACAAGGTCGCCGCCGTCATCAATGAGTATATGCGGTTTCATATCGAGAGCCCAGTTGAGGTTGGAATAGTATTCATCCCTGGACTCGCCTTTTTTGGCTCTCACTGCCAGGTTCGGATGGGTTCCCTTGAGCGCCGCAGCCACCGTATCGTCGGTGGACAGGGGATTGCAGGAAACGAGTCTCACAAGGGCTCCCGCCCTGGCAAGGGACAGGGCCAGCACACCCGTCTTGGCCTCCGTATGGAGGGCCATTGCTATTCTCCTATCCTTGAGTGAACCTCTTTCGCGGATCTCCTTTGCAAGTTCTTTCAGAACGGGCATGTGTTCCTCGGCCCATCCGAGTCTTGCCATTCCCTTTTCCTTGATGTCTTCCATTCAGATTCCAGCCTGTTCTCTGAGTAGATCTGCCATGTCGGTTCTTTCCCACGGGAATCCCTCCCTGCCGAAATGGCCGTATGCCGCCGTTTTCCTGTATATGGGCCGGAGAAGGTCCAGCTTGTCGATGATCGCCCTGGGTCTCAGATCGAAGTTATTCCTTACCAGAGATTCGATCTCCTCTTCCGGTATTTTCTCCGTACCGCAGGCATCGACCATCAGGGAGACCGGCCGGGCAACACCGATGGCATATGCGATCTGCACTTCCATGCGGTCAGCCAGACCCGCCTTGACGAGGTTCTTGGCCACATACCTTGCCATGTACGAACCGGACCTGTCAACCTTTGAAGGGTCCTTTCCCGAAAGGGCTCCCCCCCCGTGTGAACCCACACCACCGTACGTGTCCACTATTATCTTCCTGCCGGTAAGACCGGTGTCAGCATGCGGGCCACCTATCGTGAACTCCCCCGTTTCGTTGACATGGAACATCGTTCCATCGCTGAGAAGCTCCTCCGGAATGGTCTTTCTGATGACGTATTCGATGACATCCTTCTTTATGGTCGAATGGTCGATCCCCTTCCTGTGCTGTGTTGCGATCACAACCGCGGGAACCGCTGCGGGCATTCCATCGATATAGTCCACCGACACCTGCGATTTACCATCGGGACCAATATAATCCAGGATGCCCTTCTTTCTCACCTCTGCAAGACGTTTCGTCAACTTGTGGGCAAGAAGGAGAGTCGCGGGTATCATCTCGTCGGTCTCGTTCGTGGCGTAGCCGAACATCAGCCCCTGGTCTCCGGCCCCCTGTTCGTGGTGAAGTCCCTCTCCGGTAACTCCCTTCCTTATGTCACCCGATTGCTCCTGGATCGATGTGACGACGGCGCAGGATTTGTAGTCAAAGCCGAATTCGGGATCATCGTACCCGATTTCTTTTACAGTGTCCCTTACGACCTTCGGAATATCGACATATGATTCGGTCGTGATCTCTCCCGCGACAAAGACCAGACTGGACGTGAGAAGGGTCTCGCACGCCACCTTGCCGTTCCTGTCCTTCTTTAAAACCTCATCGAGGATCGCATCGGATATCTGGTCCGCCATCTTGTCGGGATGTCCCTCGGTCACGGATTCGGATGTGAACGTGTACGGTCTGCTTCTTTTCATATCACCCTTATCGAAGGGACGTTCAATTATTTTTTGGTGGGTTCTTCCCCTTCTCCCGGACAGGTGTGATGGTCATGAGGTACAGACCTTTCTCGTTCAGGTATCCCATCGATATTCTATCCGGCGGGATGCCCGTCAGGGAGCTGAATGCAAGGGCATTCTCCTCCAGCAGTGACAGATTACCTTTTCCGAGGTTCAGCAGTCCTATGCGATCATCCCTGACCTGGACCAGATCGATGAACCGGTGGTATTCCCTTCCCTCGCTGTCATTGTAGAAGATCGGGAGGTTCCTGCATATGGAGTGTATGTCATTGATCAGCACCTCTCTCAAAGGGTCCGATTCACTGTAGAGAGATGCCATCCCGAGTATCCTGGACTCGACGGTATCTTCGATGAATTCCCCATCCCGTGGAAGTTTGTTCCTGCCCATGTATCTTATCAGGTTCATGTCCACGATTCGAGGTTCGAATTTCCTGTATACGGAGAAAAGATGCAGAGTGACCGTTCTGAACCTTTCATGGAGCGCCAGGACCTTGGTCCTGTGGAGAGAGAAGGTCCGGTCCCCGTATGATCTGGCTATCAGCGGGAGCCTGTCGGGTGATCCCTTTCTTGTATCCACGTACGGGAACCGATCACGATACCTCACTGTCCAGTAATGGATGGTATTTCTCGGGACCTTCCTTCCGAAGATCTTCTCCAGCATATCGGAGACCTCTTTCAGGGAGAACCCCTGATTGTAAAGTGAGATCCCCTTCAGCAGTATGGCGGGGTCGGTATTGAGGTATGGAACCGGGGATGTGGAGAATGTCCTTGAACAGGATCTGCATAGATATATCTGGACGTGACCTCTGACGGTCGTTCTCCTTCCATGTCTGATGACATGTTCCGACCCGCAGTATTTGCATTTCAAAGTGTATTAAAGAGGGCTCGTCCCGTTATTAAATGATTGCATCCCGTTTTTTCGGGTACGGCTCCATGTTACCGGAGCTCCCGATGATCGAGGATCGGCGTCATCCGATGCGAACATGAATGGGGTAGTTATTTTTAATCAGGATGATCATCGGGTCATCGATCTTCATGAACACGGAGGAAAGACCCTGGGGAAATTTCAAGGTGATCCATTCGGATGTCGATTTCAAGGTCAAACTGCTGGTGGTCAGGCCCGGATCCCGGTTGAGCTATCAGCGCCACCTGAGAAGGGCCGAGAGATGGACAGTGGTCAGGGGTTCCGCCAGGGTAGTCGTCGAGGATCTCGAAACGGTTCACGACGTTGGTGATGTGATAACGATCCGGAAGGGCCAGAGACATAGATTGGAGAATCCCGGGTCCGAGGACCTCGTCATAGTCGAGGTCCAGATAGGTGACTATCTCGGAGAGGATGATATCGAGAGATTGGAGGATGATTACGGGAGGCCTTGAACCGTGTTCTTCTCCGTTAACGGACCGTACGAACGACATTTTATATATTCATCTCAGTGATGCTTTTGAAGTGAGGACCGGCATGGTCATGATGGAAGGTCCGGGGGTTAGTTTCCATGGATGAGAAGGTACCGAACATTGCTGTTTTCCTGATAACCCAGGACAGCGAGATGCGCCTCGCATCCGACGTATTGCTTCTCCGGTACTATCTGGTCAATGAGATCAAGGTCAAACCGAACATAGTTATTTTCGATAACGGGTCCAGGGACAGGACCCATGAGCTGGCCAGGGAACTGAAATTGGAGGTTTTCAGATCCAGGCAGAAGAGGATCAAGCAGGAGCTGGTGAAGAAACTTCTCAGGTTGGGCGGGGACAGGGATCTAGGAACATTGATAATTCTCGATCTTCAGAGCGGGAATACCGCCGATGATGCGATAAGCCTCATATCGAGAAGCCTGATGGAGAAGAGCAGGTTCGCTTCCGCCTATATCCTGCCGATCAGGGGCCGGTCCGGGATCGGATGCTGGGCCATAGACAGGGGTATCCTCAAGCAGATGGGAACCGACCCCGAAATGGATATCAAGGAAAAGATACTGGAACTGGCGTCCAAGGAGGACCTGGAGCTGTGGGCCATTTCCGAGGAGGTCTCATTTCAGTCAAAGAAGACCCGGAGGAACCTCTTCGAGCTCTTCAAGAGGTCCCCTCTTGAGGTCCTGGGTGGATTGATGAGATACCACCCGCTGCTGTTCTACGGAATATCGGGCCTTTTCGTACTCTCGCTTGCCATTCTATCGGGTTTCTATACCGTGGATTATTTCTACAATCACAATCAGCTGAATTATTTTCCGGCTTTCATCACAATGGCACTGATAATGATAGGCGGTTTTCTCATGGTCGCCGGTCTGATTCTCAATGCATGGAATGTACTCATAGAGAGGTTGAACGCGGTATCGAAGTGGAAAGGCTAGAAAAGTGATCCGATGCTGGACAGGAACAAGATAAAGGTGGCGGTCGCCATTCCCGCTAAGAACGAGCAGAGGACCATAGGCAGCATAGTCATGCTCAGCAAGAAACACGCGGACAAGGTGCTCGTGGTCAATGATGGATCCACCGACAAGACCGCCCTCGTTGCACTTCTGGCCGGTGCGGAGGTCCTGTCTCATAAATACAACAAGGGAAAGGGTGCCGCCATCGTGACAGCGTTGAAATGGGCCGTCAAGGAGAACATCGACATCATAATCTTCATAGACGGGGACGGACAGCATGACCCGGGTGCGATCCCCGACCTCATAAAACCCATTCTATGGGATGATACCGATATCAGCATCGGTTCAAGATGGCATCATGAACAGGGGCTGCGGGAGATGCCCTTCCACAGGATGCTGGGGAACTGGGTTCTTTCAACTGCCACTTCGCTTTCCCTCTCGAAGATGATAAGGGATTCCCAATCCGGATACAGGGCATTCCACAGACGAACGTTTCCGGCGTTCATGCAGGCAATGGAGATAGGATTTGCGGTGGAATCCGAGATGATAGCCCTTGCGGACAAGGCGGGTTTCAGGTGGAAGGAGGTGGGGATAAAGGCCTCATACTTCGGTCTGGATGCCAACACGGAAAGTTCATGGTATCACGGTTTCACGGTTCTTGGAAAGGCTTTGCGCCTCCTCAGACTGCAGAAACCCGGTCGTTTCTTCGGGGCACTCTCCGTGTTCTCGTTCTTCCTGGTCATAACCCTTGCATTCTGGGGAAAGACGGCATATCCGGATGAGAAGCTCCTCCCCCTCTGGATGCTCTATTTCGTGGCCTTCTTCATTATCACGGGGGGTTTCTTCATGTTCGCGGCAATAATGCTTTCGGGAATGAACCGTATATCCGAGAGGATCTTCAAATCCGTAATGCAGTTGATAGAGAGATGATGAGTGTATCGTTTGATAACGGAGCAGATACCTACATATAGGCAACTGGTTCGGTCAGGTATATGGAAGGTATTGCCGAGATAAAAGCCGATGTTTTCAGGATCGGTCCCTTCTTCGTGGCGAGATGCAGCGCTTTGGATTTCCTTACAACGGGCTTGACGGAGGACGAGGCGATACACGCATTGAGAATGAAGATCAACAGGGAATGGGGCGGGATATTTTCAATCGATATCGATAATACCTGAATATTTCTCTGTCTCTGATATGATCTCCCGTTGTTCTCCCATATGGTAAACATTCATCCACATGGATGGACATTTATAGTGTTGATTCTTAAAAAAATAGTGGATATGTTC
>Ga0190359_1000997_pt1 | contig 18506 bp, 28 predicted proteins | sample 48721823_MG_FD_161269 | JGI IMG/M metagenome (GOLD analysis project Ga0190359, IMG submission 161269) | Hydrothermal vent microbial mat bacterial communities from Southern Trench, Guaymas Basin, Mexico - 4872-18-2-3_MG | ecosystem: Environmental > Aquatic > Marine > Hydrothermal vents >... | reverse complement strand
TTTCCTCCACAAATGATTCCAATTCCGAGATGTCATCCATCCAGGAGAAGAAGGTTTCTTTTGATATTTTCGATGAGAAAAAATGAACCCTTGTCGCTTTCTTTGGTACGTCATCAAATGATCGGGAGTAAAAATGTGAATAATCTATCAGGAAATCTTTATCAATATACTCCTCCTCAATAATCACGGATTCTGGTCCCAGAGGTTCCAAATATTTCAGAATATAATCAGTATTGCTCGTATCAATGCATATTGAAGAACTCTTAAAATCATCAAAAGACATTATTTCCAATCCATCACCTAATATGGAGCTGAAAAAAGATCAAATGTTGAATTTTTTCATCAATACTTCCGGCGGTATCGGATAAGAAACTTCATGCTGACTGGAGATTCTTTTCTCGACCTCCCTGACAATCCCCTCTGCCAACCTTTCCAGGTCCTTATTCCTTGCAATTTCTGGCATTTTTTCCCCCCTGCCAATTCACATAATGTCGATTAAATGTTGAAACGACTTCCCAGGAATCCTGCACATTCCATCCCTTTGCCATCATCTCAATATATGATGTACCTCATATAATAAATTATATACGTAAATGTATCGGCAACATTCGCGCTCCTAAGAGGATTATCAAAGATTAATTCCTCTATTCCTTGTTCAGGAACTCGGTATAGCCGCACCTTCCGCAGTGCAGCCTGTCCTTGTGCCGGGCAAGGAAAGCTCCCTCGCACTTCGGACAGAACTTCCTCTTCCTCTCGATCTTGTCACCCTTGATCTCGTAGAGTTCGTTGTTCCTCATGACATCCACCTCAGGACCCCTCGGCCTTCTTCTTCTCCTCGAAAAGGCCGTTCCTCTTCAGAATGTACTCGTTCTCGATCTTTCTGGCAGTATCGATGCTGCCGTAGACCTTCACGAACACCTTCGTCTCGTTCCTGCCGAACTCCGGTTCCATGGTATCGATCACTATGATACCTTTCTTGGATTCCAGAGCCTCGGTCAATGCCTCCTTCAGCTCCTTCCTCCTTGGTGTTGGCTCGTTCGGGTGCTTTGCTATCAACCTTACCTCGGTCCTTTCCAGAAGAAGGTTATCGTTCTTTTCGATGATCTCTATCTCCATCGGATCATACCTCCATTTCTCGGAGCATTTCCTCGATCTTCATTCTGATGTCCTCATCAACGTTAACCACCACAAGGCCCGCATCGGGCTGGCCGTAGACCACGGTTGCGCCATCCGGCATCAGACTTATGGCAGCGAGTGTCGACAGGTCCTCCTCACCTTCCACCTCTATCAGGATGGGGCCCTTTTCCTCCCCTATATTTATGGATCTGACAGCCTCATCAATGGCATCGAACAGCTCTCCGGTGAGCATGCCGGCATCGTTCTTGACCTTGATGGTCCTTGAAGGAGTGACCATCAATGTCGGGATCTCCTTGCCCCTCTTGGTATGGTTGTCGACGATTATCAGCGAGGGCACGAATCCCATCTTTGTCATCACCGATGCAGTGACATCGCCCACGAGTACGAGCGGGGTCGAGATCATGCCCTCGATCCTTGCCCTGGTCCTCTCCTCGTTGGGGATCAGCTCTCCAAGAGGTTCCTTTAGGGCCACCCTGTGGTGGTCGCGGAGGACATACAGCATCGTCATGTTCACCTTACCTTGAGCGCATATTTACCGTTGGCCCTTATACCCATATGGGCCGCTACCTTGGAGGATTCCCAATCCAGGATGACTATCATACCCTGCCATTCCTTGGAGAGCTCACCCCCGCAAAGGGGGCATTTTTCCTGGTCCGTGAGGAACATACATTTCTTGCAGGCAAGCATCCCTATCACTTCTTTTTCTTCTTCGGAGCGACCTCTTCCTCGGGCTGATGTCTCTCCGCATACTCCTCATCCAGCCAATCGATCTTCCCGAGACCTGCCTGTCTCATGGTCAGTCCGATCCTGGACTCCCTGGGCGACCTCTCGTTCATGGACATGGAAACGATCCTGGCCCTCACCCTGTCGCCCACCTTCAGGTCCCTCTTGGAATCCTTCCCGAGAAGCCTCATATTTCCAAGGTCCACATCGATGTGGTCATCCATGACCTGTGAGATGTGAATGAGACCGTCAAGAGGCCCGAACCTCACGAAGGCTCCGAACTTGAGGATCTCCACAACATTCCCCTCGACAACCTCGTGAAGAAGAGGCTGGAAAACCAGCGCTTTGAAGTTGACCTTCTGGAAAATGGCGCCGTCCCCGTGGACTATCTTGCCATCTCCCATCCTCTTGACATCGGTTGCCTCTATGACCAACCGGTTCAGGCTGTCCATTCTCCCCTCGAAGTTCTTCCGGGTCAGGTATTCTGCCACAACATCAAGGTCCTGTCCCAGGTAATGGGGGGGAATGCGGATCACGTCCTCGCGCTGTATCATCTTGTACATCTGTCTCCACCTCTGGAGATTGGGGGCTGGTGCCGCCTATATCCTACTAGTATTTATATAAGTAGGTTTGAGGAAGGGGTTAAACTACTCTTCCTTTATAATGCTTATCCCCTCCACGTGCCCGGGCCAGTTCACCTGATTTCCACAAGCCGGTCCGAGTCCCAAACGAACCTCGGCCCCTTCCTTTTCCTGAACTCCCTCCCCTCGAGCACGGCCGATGCAATGATCGGAAGTGCCACCGAGATCTCCACATGGACCATCTGATGGGTCGCTTCCGCATCGATCTTCCCCCATGACTTTGCCTCCCCAAGGGTCGAACCCGAAAGCCCTCCCCATTCCGCCCTGTCCATCGTTACCTGTATGGCATATTCATGCCCATCCTGCCCGCCGAATATCATGTCCGCCATCACGACGGCATCGTTGATGTAATTCTTGGGAACCCCTCCCCCGAGGTAGACAGCTCCCGTGGATGGGGATCCGTTCATTATCTGCGCCATCTCGTAGTTGTCCCTTATGGTGTCAAGGACAAATATCTCATCCATACCGACCCCCGCATCCCTCTGTCTCCGGTAGGAGGTGGCGAGACCTATGCCTATGGACGAATCGGATATGGCGGGGCAGTATATGGGAATGTCCTCCCTGCAGGCTGCACCCAGTATGGAATCTCCATCGTCGGCACATCTCTCTCCGAGAATGCGAAGAAACTCCCTGGTGGAATACCTTCCCCCCCCAAGTGACTCAAGGAGATTCCCGATGGAGATGTCCGTTTCCCTGAATTTCTCCTCATCCACATAGGTATCGTATATCCTGTCTATCATATACTCGTGAAGGAGCACATCATCGGATTCGACGGCACCCCTGTAATGTTTGTAGCCCATCGATTGATAATAATCCTGATACACAACGGCCCCCGTGGTGACCACCACATCGACCATTCCCATCTCGATGAGCTGTGTGACCACTTTCCTGAGGCCTGCCGCGATAACGGAGCCCGCAAGTCCCATGAAGACCGTGTGGGACGAGTCGGTATCTGTCATTTTCCTGTAGATCTCCACACACTGTGCGAGATTCCTTGCCTGAAAGGAGGTGTTCGAGAACTGGTCCGCAAGCTCCTTTATCGTCATCCCCCTGGTAAGCTCAACCATCTGTATGGGTGTTTTCAGGAGATCGCTCCTCCTGGGGCGGTCCTCGCTCATATCGGTTCCTCCTAGGGGATGAAGACCGCAGCTGCAAGAGCTGTTGTCCATCTTCCCTTGTCATCTACCTGTGTGAAAGCTGTTATACTCTGTGTTTGAACAATCCTGCCATCCATCCTGAAAATGTCCCTCTTCTGGTCATAATTGGAATCGACATCGAAAGGTATCCCGAGCGTCGATGCAAGCATCTCCGCTGCCAGATCCTCCGCATAATCTCCTGCGTCCTTTGCCCGCTGCCCGTAGGAATGGTGCTCCGAAAGATATCCATGAACGCTCCTGTTCTGGGGAATTGCCAGTCCTATGGAAGCTGCGATCCGCCTCCCGGGTTCGTTGGATTCGGCCCTGCTCATGACGCAGAATACTATCTGGCCCGGAGAAAGTAAACTGAGACCTTCCTCCCTCTCCACTATCTCGGCATCGGGAGGATAGATGGATGAAACATTCACCAGATTGTACTTCTCGATGCCGGCATCCCTCAAGGCAAGCTCGAAGCTCGCGAGCTTCTCCCGATGCCTTCCGATGCCCTTCGTCAGAAACAACCTCTTCGGCCGGAGCGTTGACATTTGTCCCATGGAAGTGGAGAAAACAGGATATATTTAAATCAGTCATATACCGGCAAGGCTCCGTGATCCCGACTCGGAGGGTCCTGGAGGATGGATCCTCCATTTCCCCTGAATATGGGTACAGTTAAATATGACCTCTTTATTAGTGGGCGGCACCGGGTAGGTAGTCCTACTTTTCAAGGAAGGTGAAAGAGATGGCAAGGAAGCCCAACAGGATGTACCGCCAGATCCGCGGCCAGGCCTTCACAAGGAAGGACTTCACGGGCGGTATACCCGCACCAAGGATACAGCAGTTCGTCAGCGGGAACAGGAAGATGGCATTTCCGATAACCTACCACCTGGTGGTCAAGGAGCAGTGCCAGATAAGGCACACAGCCCTTGAAGCGGCCCGTATTGCCGCAAACAAGTACATTTCCAAACGTGTGGGGGCCCAGAACTACAGGCTCATCATACGGGTATACCCCCATCAGATCCTCAGGGAGAACAAGCAGGCGACCGGGGCAGGCGCTGACAGGGTGTCCCAGGGAATGAGAAAATCCTTCGGCAAGAACGTCGGTACGGCTGCCAGGGTAAAGTCCGGTCAGGAAGTCATCACACTTCAGGTGCCGGCACAGATGGAGACGCATGCCAAGATAGCACTCAGGAAGGCATCGCAGAAACTTCCATCCCCCGTTTCCATCACGATGACGAAGTAAGGAAACGGTTTTAACGGCAGACGTTTCTCACCCCAGCATGGCTAGAGGGAAGAAGAAACCCTCGAACGGGAATATCACCGAGGATCCCATGGACGAGTATCTGTCACTTTTTGTTCATGACGATTCGGACAGGGTGATGGGGGAGAGCATCGGTGTCGAGGGAAAGGACATCATCATAAAGAAGGGGGGAGAGTTCTTCCGGGTGCCGCTCTCATCCCTTGAACTTGAAGAAAGAATTCTGAGGGTCGTCAAGAGGATTGACTGGAAAAAGGCGAAGAAGAAGGGAGACAAATGGAAGTCCATAGAACTGGACCCCCTGTAGGAGCATGAGCCATGAAGGCAGACGAATACAGATACAAAATGGTGGTAGCCATCAGGACCGATATCAGGCTGTCCCCCGGGAAAATGGCCGTCCAGGTGGCGCACGCAGCTGTCAGCTGTGCACTCTCGGCAAGGAAGAACAACGATAGATGGTTCAAGGCCTGGTTCAGGGAAGGTCAGAAAAAGGTTGTCGTTAAGGGGGGGAACCTGAGGGAGCTGTACATCCTGAAGAATTCCGCCGAGGGTCTTGGGCTGCCCACTTCGATAGTCCAGGATGCGGGTCTGACGGAGATCGAGCCGGGGACCGTAACATGCCTTGGCATAGGCCCCGGGCCCTCACCCGAGGTCGACAAGGTCACCGGTTCCCTTCCCCTGGCATGAGGTGACAGGATGTCCGGATGGCCGTTGAAGGATCAGGCAAGGGTCGCCGGTATCGATGACGGCCCCTATATCAGGGGTTCGAAAACCACCCCCTGCGTGATCACCGTGGCAAGGTTGGATGGGTATATCGAGGGTTTCATCCCTCTTTCCATCTCGACGGATGGAGAGGACAGTGCGGAGCGCATCTCGACCGCATTGAAAGGGAGCAGGTTCAGGAGCCAGATAAGGGCGGTGCTCTCCGACGGAGCTTGCCTTGGCGGATTCAATGTCCTCGATCTGGAAGAACTGCACCGCAGCTGCCAGGTGCCCATCATCACCTGTTCCGATGAGAGGCCCGACGATGTCTCCATACTCGAAGCCCTGAAAAATCATTTCGATGACTGGAAGGAGAGATACGATCTGATAACGAGATGGAAGGTGAACGAGGTGGAGCTCGACAGCGGCCCCTGCTTCGTCAGGTGCGAGGGTACCGCGGAGGACAGGGCCGAATGGATCGTCAGGAAGGCGACGCTCAGAGGTAGGATGCCGGAGCCGATCAGAATATCCCACCTGGTTGCGGGAGCCCTCTTCCCGAAGGGAGGCACACGACATGGATGAGGGAATGCTTCTTCTGCGGCTTGCAAGGATCGGGGCCCTGGAACATTACATCACGCTCACAACAAGGGAGTTCGGAGAGGAGCTGGGAATGAGCCAGCAGGCGGCTTCCCTTTACCTGAAGACACTGGAGAGCAGGGACCTCATAGAGAGAACGAAAACCAGATCCGGATCGAGAATGAGGATAACCCCCAAGGGATTGGAGCTCCTTCAGGGCCTTTACGAGGAGCTCAGGTCAATTCTGGGTGTGAGACGGTCCGTCGATGTGATCGGTATCGTTTACACGGGACTGGGTGAAGGGGGCTACTATCTTTCCCAGAAAGGATACAGGGAGCAGATAAAGGAAATATTCGGAATGGACCCGTTCCCCGGAACCCTCAACATCAGGCTCTCCAGACCGGACCTCCCCCTGCTGGACCTTCTCAGGAGAGGGCCCGGCATACTCATCAAGGGGTTCATTTCGGGGGACCGGACCTTCGGTCCCTGTCTCTGCTATTCGTGCGAGATAGAGGGGGAGAAGGGAGTGATAATGGTACCCAGGAGAACGCTTCACAACGATACGGTGGAGGTCGTTTCGGACAGAAAGCTAAGGGAGGTGCTTCTGCTGGATGATGGCGACGAGGTCCATATGAGGGTGAACTATCCCGAGGTCGCGGAGGATGAAGGGACCGTGTCAGAGGATCACGGGCCATGAGGCCGGCTCATCTCCTGTTCTCCCTTTTCCTGCTGCCTCTCCCGGACCTGCTGCGTCCGCTTTCGGGCGGAATGCCCATCTTCTCCCTCAACAGGGCATCCATCTCCTCCATGCACAGCATCAGGACACGGTCCGGATCTCCCGAACCGTTCAAACCTGCGGCTCCGTCGTGCCCACCGCCCTGATTCCCCGTGGCACTGCCTATTCTTTCCATGAAATGTCCCAGATGGACCCCCAGCCGCAGTATGTGGGGTTTTGCCCTCGCCGATACCCTGATCTCATCCTTCTTCTCCGCTGCCACGAACGCCACATCGGCACCGGCAACAAGCAGAACCCTGCATGCCGCTGCCTCGAAGGAATTCACCCTGGATGCCGCAACCACCTGGTCGGCGACCTTCCGGAACCTCAGTCTCCTCATTGCCTTCAATTGGGCTATCTTCTTCGAAGCATCGAAGTATTCCTCACCCTCTATTACGAGCATTACATCCTCCATGGATATCCCGGAGCCGCTGAGAAGGAACGAGGTCACCTCGAGGTCCACCGGACGGGCGAACCTGTATTTGCCCGTGTCAGCAATGATGCCCGCTATGGCAGTGACAGCCATATCATCGGTCAGGGGGGAGTTTGTGAGCATCGCCATCTGGAGGGCGATCTCCACGCAGGCACCCATGCTGTCGTCGACGTAAGCTCCGTCACCCCAGTGAGAATGGTCGGGATGATGGTCTATTACGTGATAGCGGGGCCATTCGGATGTATCCCCTTCAAGAACCTGCATGGGAGACGATGAATCGATTATGATCATCAGCGAAACACCGTCAAGGCTCGGATCGATTTCCATCTCCTCCCCGAAATACGAGAGAAGTTTCTTTCCCGCCTGGGATATCGACCTGAAGGCTCCAAGCCTTACCCAGGGGAAGGCCCACTTGAGTATCAGCGATGTGGCAACGGCATCTATATCGGCATTATGATGGGCCAGAACGAGAACGCTGCCGCCGTGATTGTCCAGAATGTCGGAAATCACGGACCACATGAGCTCCCTGTCCCTCGGAAAGGGGAGGTGGCCTCTGCCGAATGTCCATCCCGCACAGGAGATCGCAGGTTTCCTTCCTTGGACCGTCATCATCATCCCTTTAGGGATTCGTTTATCTCGCGGCCCAGATTCTCGTACATCTCCCTTGCGGTCTTTTCCTGGGATTCTAGAGACTTCAGCCTGACACCGAGCGTCTCGGATTCTTCCTTCAGCTCGGCAGTGAGCGCATCCCGATCCCTGACCTTGATGAGGATGTCCCCTATTCTCCGGTAGACCTCTCCTTCCTTGTTCTCGGCAAGTGCCTCGACGGAAGCGTCAATCTCCCTTTTCCTGGCATCCAGCTCACCCTTCTGGGAGATGATCATCTGGAGCTGTGTCTTCAATTGTTCGAAGTTCGCGATCTTTTCCTGCAGTTCCTTGGGTATCTGGTATGCCATGTGGGACCACCTTTCCTCGACCTATATATGTGGTCAATATATAGGTTTTCATCTCCTGCAGCCGTCTGGGACACCGGTCCCCTTTGCCGGTCTCACTTCTCCACCGAAGCCGTCCTCAGGGCCACCGAGAGCAATCCCAGATAGGAATTGAGCATGGCCCTGGCGGTCGATGGGTCCTCCGAACTCATCTCGAGAATGGGGGAATTCCTGTCATCGGTGGAGGATACCTTCACCTCACCACCGGGGGGGGAGCTCATCGATTCGATCCGCAGCGGTTCCGATATCATGAAAGAAACATCGTCCGGCAGGTCCGCCCACACCTCTATGACGGTCTTCACCGACCATCACCTCATCGAGTGCTTATGACCTTCTTCCTGTTGGGCCGTTCCTTGTAAAAGATCTTGTAACCACATTTCGAACACTGGATACCGATCGGACTGAACTCGGTGACCAGCTTCTCTCCGCATCTTCCGCAGCGATACATGTTACAACCTCGACAGGCGGTTCTCGAGGGTCTTGAATTTCCCCGTTCTCGGGGAATATGCCCCTCCGGCGAATTTCAGGGAGCAGGACCGGCACTCCCATATGCCGGCGGAAACCCTCTTCACGTTCTTCTTCAGGCATCTCGGGCAGGTATACTTGCTGTGCCTGTTCTGGTCGATGGACCTTATCTGCTTCTTGACACTGAGACCGTACCTGGGTCCGAACCGTCCAGAACTCCCAACCTTCTTCGTACGCCTGCTCATGAAAGGCCTCCTTTTTCGGGTGCTGTCGGCACCGGGAGGTGCCTACATATGATTTCGTTATATATATGTTCCGCAGAACGGGAACACGTTTCAGTTGAGGAGCTTGGTCTCCACTTCACCGTGGGTTCTCGAGTTCAACATATCGAAGAAATCTATCTGAAGTCCGGCGGGTATCTCAACGAGACATATCCACTCCCCCGTTTTTGTCCACTCCTCCTTTAGCACCCTTCCGAATGACCTTACCTCGCCCACGAGCTTCCCGTAATGGGATGCTTTTGTCTTGATCGCAATCTGGGCCATCTCCATCCTGATCGGTATTATCGGGCGAAGGGCCTTCAGTATGGAATTTATCTGCGATTCAGGACTCTTGAACGGATCGATGTTGATCTTCGCCTCTTCCATTGCCAGCTCTATCCTTGCAGGAGGGTGCGGCGTCTTGTTGGTGGGATTGATGCAGTTCTTTGCAAGGAGGGCCACTATCTTCTTCCTCTTCTCCTCCTGCATCCTTTTCCTCTGTTCCGTAGTGAGCTGGATCTCTCCCTTCTCGAGTATGGCTCTTGAAATTGTCTCGATGTCCGTTGAATGGAACACCTTCTTCAGCAGATCGGAAGGTGCCCGGTCCCCCTTGTGAGCATCCAGAAAGACATCCTCAACAGCGAGCATATCCGAGATCTCCAGAAAGGGCCCGCCTTCCTTCACGCTGTGGGCCAGGTCGGGGTCGACGAATATCTCGAACCTCTCTCCGTCCCTGTCGAGCCTTGCTATCACAGCATCGTCCAGGGATACCATCTTCATCACAACCTCATTTCTTAGTATCCGTCACGTATTTTATGACCTTTTTCGGATCCATCTTCCTGAAGGGTTCCTTCTGCTTCACTATCCCGATTTCCACCGCAAGGGTGTTCAGGCTCCCCTCCTCGGTGGCCCCCATCAGAGCCTCGAGACCGAGCAATATCGCCTTTTCCTGGGACATGTTCGATCTGTACTTGTCCTCGAATATCTCCATGACGACGGACCTGCCCGAACCTATGGACCCGGCCTTGTAGGACATCATGGCCCCGGAAGGGTCTGTTTCGTACAGATGGATGCCCTTGTCATCCGCTCCGGCTATCAACAGTGCGGTCCCGAAGGGTCTGACACCGCCATACTGGGTATAGTTCTGTTTGAAATCGCAGATCTTCTTTACAAGAACATCCACGGGGATCCTCTCGCTGTAGGTGATCTTGTTTATCTGGGCCTCGATCCTCGCCCTGTCGACCAGTACCCTTGCATCCGCAACCAGGCCGGAGGTGGCGCAGCCTATGAAATCATCCACCTTGAATATCTTCTCGATGGACGTCGGTTCTATCAGGGGGGATGTTATCCTCTTGTCTATGATCAGTATCGCCCCTCCCTTGAACTTCAATCCAACAGTTGTCGTTCCTCTCTTCACGGCTTCCCTCGCATATTCCACCTGGAACAGTCTTCCGTCCGGGGAGAACACCGTGATGGCCCTGTCGTATGCCATATTCCCTGGCTGCATCGATTTTACCTCCTGAAATCATCCAGGGTCTGCTCATTGACCCCTGGTTCGACCAACGATGAGATTCTTAATGAATTATATACTTATTGGGTTAAGTCACAACAGGAAGGATGGGGGTCGGACCTCACCTCTCCTCCCTGTAATGTCTGCCCGCCCTTATCTTTTCGGGAACATACTTCCGAAAGGCCCCTCGAAGTGTTCCGGAAACTCCCGCGACCCTGATGTGCAGCTTCCCCTCCTTCAATACAGCTCCATCCATCGAGCGAAGTATCGATATCATTCCGGCCACCCCGGTGTGACCGCATCTCAGGATGGCCCAGTCATCGTTATGGTATACAAGCCAGGGTTTGATCCTGGAGAATTCCTCCTCGTCAAGGGACCTTGTCCTGTCCCGGATCATCTTGATGAGAAGACCCTTACCGACATTATCCGGAGATACTAGGTGGAATACGATATATCTTCTCCGAAACGACCGGACCATGGAACCGACCAGTGGTTCATACGATTAATGGGTTTCGATTGACGGACGAAGAGCCGTGATCATCGGGTGATTGTCGGGAATCATCTAGATTGGATATAGGTAAAACTTATATCCTCATCCGGGATATGATTCCACTGTATGTCTGACAGGACATTGGAGTGAGCGAAATGAGCACGACCAGAGCAAATATCACGGCATCCATCCTGCTGGCCCTCCTGCTGCTTATCGGGATATTCATACCTCTCTCCTCCAATGTGGAAGGCCAGGAAATAGCACCCATGGAGCTGAATCCGACACACCTCTACTTTGCCGAGGGCATGGAGATGACACCCCTGACCCCGGAATCGACCGATGAATACCAGGCCGTAACGATACCGAACGGTTTCATCAGGGACGGATTCAGGGGATTGAGCATCCTTCCGGTGGGTCATACCTACTGGAAATCGGTGGGAACATGGTATACCCAACCCCTCAAGAAACGGATAAACCTTGGCGGGAAAGCGGAAGTGACCGTGTATGCCTTCAAGGAGGAATCGGACGGGGGATCACCATCATCCGACTTCACCTTCGAGATCCTCAGGGGTGAACAGGTTCTCCTTAGCATCTACGTACCAAACATAAGGATCACGGAGGGACAGGACATCAAGATAGTGGGATCGGGGTCGTTCCCACCGGGGAACGACACCACCATCGAACCTGGCATGTCCCTCTCTCTCAGGATCACCGCCAGATGCAACGGAGGAGGGGCCGTGCTCAAATTCGGCTCGAAGACATATGATTCCGGGGTAACATTCGGATCGAACGCCCTGGAGATACATGATGTCAAGATCGACAAGCATCATGTCATACTCGAATACAAGGATGCTTTCATGGCACCCTGGACCAAACTCTACAAGATGCTTCTTCTCAACGGCGTCATAATTCCCAACGATGACGTCTCCTCCGAGATGAACGCTGCGAACATGACCAGGGAGCTTCACTGGGAGAGGCGGAACGGACCGGGTGATTACGAATTGCTGGTATCCATCGGATATTCCCCGGAACAGAACATATCCCGGCAGGCTTTCCTGAAGATAACCGATGCGAAGACCGCGTGGTTCAAATTCAGCAACATCGGGGCAATGGTCAGCAACAACATTCCGGTCTTGGCGCTCATCATCATCATGCTGGCGGCTGTGGCGATGTACGGCCGGCACCGGGGAAGGGTATGGGACAGGCGGATCAGGAGGCTGCCGCCCGAGGTTGCCAGGAAACAAAGAGGAGAGGCAAAGAGGTACTGGAAGGAAATGCGGAAGAAGAAAAGGGAAGAGTGGAAGAAGGAACGAAAGAAGAGAATAATCGAGGATGATGAGATCGACGAGGAGATGGAGGAGGAGGAATTCCGAATCTTCAAGAGAAAGGTCAAGAAAGCGGGAGGCAGGATATCGACAAAGGACCTTCTCGAAGAGGATGACCTTGACATGGACCTCTGAATCTAATTGAAATCGAACAGATTGGCTTGATGGGGAGTGCTGGCTGCATCCTCCCCCCCGTTTTGATTCTCCTCCTTCTCCGCATTCCCACCCGACCCTGAACCGCTTTCGGTACCGTCGAAGTCGGAAAGATCCCCCTTCAGTCCTCGGGGAGCCGATATGGCGGCCCTTACGAGTTCGGCCTCATCCATGATGGCGGACAGCTCCCTCTCCTTGAGCTTTCCACCGGTCAATATGTTCAGATGCTCCTTTGAAAGATCCGTTCTGGCCATGATATGGGAGGCGAATTCGGAATCCCTCCTGCAAAGAAGGCCGAACCTCATCAGCGCATCATCCTTCTGATAGCGCATGGAGGTGTGTGTGAGGAGCCCCAGGGCCCTTGCCGTCTCCTTCAACAGCTTTCTGGACTCCTTGGTCCTTGACATGGACCGGAGATATGAAGGGAAATTGTACCTGGCCCGTCTCCCCGGGTGTCTTCGGACTATGGACAGGGCCGCAAGCGTATCCTTCGCATACGACCAGAGTTTGTAGTTCTGCCTTCGTCTCACCCTTCCGAGATAGACGTCGGACCTCGACAGCAGTTGATAGGCCGAATCCAGATCACGGGGATGGGACATGACGTTCGGGATATTCTCCGACATCCAGAGCATCAGTGTATCGATGGTCTCGTCCAACTCCATCATGGCGTTCCGTGAACTCTTCATGTCGGGAGCCGAGAACACACGGTCGAGGACGTTGAAAATATTCTGCTTGCTGTCCCGAAAACCAAGTATGGCCAGGTCCTCCACACGTATCCTTTTCCTTCCGGCACATACAAGCTGTAGATCACCTATTGCCGACCGCAGGTCGCCGCTGGACCTTTCGGCGATGGCCTTGATGACATCATCCTCGTATGCGATCCTCTCCGCCTCGCATATATTCCTCAACCTGCCCGCGATGGTGGATGACGGGAGCTTCCTGAACTTCACCTTCTCGCATGTGTAGTTGAGCGAGGCACCCGCTCCCGAAATGAGGCCGTAGAGATTGTTCACTATCAATACAACGGGCTGTCTTGTCAGCCTCAAAAGCTCGACAATGGCACGTTTTCCCCCCCTGTCGCCCACCTCCTCTCCCTCTGCGGAAGCGGCGCTCTTCTCGAACAGATTGTCCGCCTCGTCCATCAGGATCATCTTCCGCTTCACGAGGGAGTGATCCTCGTACCCCCTCGTGTCCGTGATATCCATGGATATGGCCCCCCTTGTGGCAACCTTCCTGATGGATTCCAGGTTCCTGGCATCGGAGGCGTTCAGTTCAATAACCTCCCATCCCATCTCCCTTGCAAGGACAAGGGCGGTGGTGGTCTTTCCAACCCCCGCCTCACCTTCGAATATTATTCCTTTCTTCTTGGGGACCTTCCCCCCTTCCCATGACCTGGCAAAGGACCTTATCAACCGCAGGGCTCCGGGGTTTCCAACTATCTGGTCAAGACGCACCGGTCTGTACTTTTCCACCCATGCCCTTGTATCGGGAGAGCCGGATCCCTCAGCCATGATCGTGAATTCCCCGGATGCTACTTTACCATTTCCCAGGAGGGCACCGGAAGTTCCGGCCGCCGTCATTGATGGAATTACATTTAAATAATCACCCCCTGGTTTAGCAAAAGGGAATCTACCTCGATAAGGAGGGTGACATTTGAATCGGAATGGCGGGATCCTCGGCAAACGGGAGATGGAATTCATGGAAACGCTTCCCACCGGGATCATGATATTCGGAAAGGAAGGCGATATCGAGTTCGCCAACACGTCGATGGCGAATACATGCTCCCTGTCCCGGAAAGATATCGAAGGGAAGGCGGTCTTCGACCTTGTCGAGCCGGCGGACATACCTTCCATTCTGGAGATCCTGAAGGCCCCTCCGGAAAAAATGCCGATGGCCAGGGAGTTCTCATGGAAGGGACCGGGCGGTGCCAGGATACACCTGATGGGGAGGTTCGGGAAGATCGTCGAGGGAGATACCGAGAAGATAATAGGGAGCTTCATCGAGCTTCCCGTGAATACCATGGGGAACGACATCCCGAGGAGCGCGCTCGAGGACCTTCCATTCCCCGTCACGATACTCAACAAGAGACTGGAACCCATCTACCAGAATTCCGCCGCGGATGAGGAGATCAACCTCGTCAGCAAAAGGAAAGATCCCATCAACCATCCCGGGAAGGCACTGAAAGGTATCCTCACGAGAGCTCTCGCGGAGGGGGAGGGGGGCACCATGGAGGTGACCGTCCCGATGAAGGGCGGGGATAGGAAGTTCGATGTCATAGTGATCCCCCTCATCCAGGGGGGAAAGACCGATAAACTGCTGGAGATATGGATGGACATATCTCCATCGGATTCCGCCCTGCAAGGGGGGGAGCTGCCCAGGGGGTTGGGTGATGAGCTCATCGAGAACTCCAACGCCATAATCATCGGTATCGATATGGAGGGGCACATCAAGATATTCAACAGCGGGGCCCGCAGGACCCTTGGTTATAACCCGAAAGAGGTCATGAACACCATATGGTTCGATTATCTGGTTGACAGGGATGCCGAGCAGGGGAAGCTTGAGGTGTTCCAGTGGAACATAGGAACCGGGTTCAGGACCCAGTACGAGAGCCATGTGAGGGCCTCATCCGGCGAGACCATCACTATCCTCCTGGAGAACACCGTCATTTTCGACAGTGAGGGCGAAGTGTCCCTTGTTCTCATGGTGGGACAGGACATCACCAAGACGAAGAAGCTGGAGCAGTCCCTGCGCGAGCAGACCGACAAGCTGGCAGATGCCATGGAGGAATTATCACTGTACAACGATCTCATGATACACGATATCCACAATGCCAATGCCGGGATCGTCGGATACCTTGAGCTGCTCGAAATGGAGAACATCCCCGAAAGCAAGAAAAGGGACTATGTCCGCAGGGCCCTCCACGAGGTGAAGAAGAGCTCCTCGATAATCAGGGAAGTTAAGGTCATGTCCAAGATAAAGCCCAACATCCAGCCCGAACCCGTTGACCTGGATCAGGCTTTCCAGAGGGCCATCTCCAGATGGAGCGAAGCCATCGAGGGAGAGATGAAAACACCGGTGATAGAGCGCGAGAGATCGGGATACCATGTCATGGCAGACGACCTCCTTGAGGAGGCGCTCATAAGGATTTTCGAGATCTCGAGAAAGTTCGCCACCAAGAAGAAATACCGCATCAGTGTGAAGATATCACGGGACCCTTCAATGTCCAATCTCATTCCGGAACCAATCCACCTGATCATTAGGGATGACGGGGGTTCCATATCCGAGGAGATGAAGGAAGCTCTCATGGAGAGGCCCAGCTCAACGGAATGGGGCTCCCACATGCTGGGTCTCTACCTTGTCAGAAAGATAATATCCAGGTACGGCGGGCTTATATGGATCGACCGTGTGAAGGGTGGAAAGGATGTTCACGTCATCCTGAGCGAGGCGGTATGATTCAATATTCAATCCGCAACGACATGCAGATGTCCGGAATCATAGTAAATCCAGAAATTATCCCTGATCTTCTTGGATAGTTCCGACATTGCCGTGTACAACTCTTCCTCGGTGATGTTGAGCTCCCTTGCGGCATCGGCAGTTATCCAGGGTCTGACATGATAGTCCCTGTCCCTCACGAATTCGTACACCTTCATCTCCAGGGCCGTGAGATCCTTGAACCCCATGCAAGGACCCGCCTATCTCCATCCGAGACGGCCAACACCGCCGTCACCATACTGCTTCTTCACGACCCTGAGCTTCCTCCTCTTCCCATCGGGGGATACCGCGGGGATCTCGAACTGCTCCTTTCTCTTGATCTTGCCGGGGAAGTGCTTGAGAAGGACCACTCTTGAAATGGACTGGATCCATCTGTAGGGGACCCCGACGCTCGCACCATCCTCCACAAGCTCTTCATTCGTATCCGAGACCAGAAGCTCGTATACCTCGCCAGATTCAAGGTCAACTATGACATCCTCCACATATCCAAGGGAGAGACCCTTGTCAGTGATGACCTCCAGGCCTTCAAGATTGGTGGCTTCAATCAGCATCTTTATCCCTCACCGCTCCTTTATGTTGACTTTCCCCTGGTCCCGCGGGACCTGTATTCGGATAGTGATGTTCTATTGTTTAAAACTTTTTAATGTGGAAGCTGCCAAAAAGGGCAATAAGAGCCCAAAAGGTACGGCCCCGTGCTGGACGGGGGAACGGTCCGCGATGCAATAAAGATTAATTCAGGTAAATCATTCGACACCCGGCGGGATATCATGCAGAGGAAATACAAGGAGAGCATAACAACCGGTTTCTCGGGACAGAGAATACTCAACGAACTCCTCAAGGACCCCACGAGAAGCCTTGAAGAGATAGCAAGGAGCTGCGGTTCCTACAGACAGAAGGTATGGAGGGAGAAAAAGAAACTGGAACAGAGCGGGGCCGTCTGGGGTTACACCGCTGTTGTGGATGAGAATGCCATCGATTGGAAATCCTTCATCCTGCTCATCAAACTGAAACCGATGACCGACGAACAGGCGGACCTGCTGATAAGGAGACATGTCTCGAATGCGCCGGGGGATCTTGACATCAGACTGATAGATACGTACTACCTCAACGGGACCTATGACCTGCTGGTGATATTCGCGGCCCGGGACTGGGTCACCGCAAGGAAATACTTCGATTCGATACGCCTCGAATATGACAGATACCTCGAGGGAAGGCCTGAGATAATCGACGTGGCTTTTTCCATGATAAGATGGGGGAAGGTGAATCCCGACATAATGAGGCTCAAGGACTTCATCCCCTGAACCCCGTTCCGCAGGTCATACCCCTATAGTCAGGGGGAATGTCCATGTTCAAGGACCGACTGCCCGATACGAAGTAAAAAACATGTCGGAAATCGATATCGTCAAGCAAGGCGAACGGGTTGACCTTTGCCTGGAGGATCAGAACGGAAAGGAATGGTGCCTCGATGAACACGGGGGAAGGTGGGTGATCCTCTACTTCTACCCCAGGGACAACACCCCGGGATGCACGAAGGAAGCATCTGATTTCAGCTGTCATTTTGATGATTTCGTGGAATCGAATGCTTCAATGGTTGGAGTGAGCCCCGACAGCGGGGCATCTCATCCAAGGTTCATCGGAAAGCATGACCTGAAGCTCACACTCCTCTCCGACCCCGATCACAGGGTGATGAAAATGTTCGATGTATGGAAGCCCAAGAAACTCTACGGAAAGGAGTTCATGGGTGTTGCAAGATCCACGTTCATCATCGATCCCGAGGGAAGGATAAGAAGGGAATGGAGAAGGGTGAAGGTCAAGGGTCATGTGGAAGAGGTCCTCTCCGCCCTGAGAGAGCTCCAGGGAGCCCGATCTGCCGCTGGTTCTAATATGTAATGGAAATCCATTATACGGCTGCTCCGCTTCTCAATACAAAGGTGGCGCGACGATTGACCTCCAAGGAGGCGGACATCAGGATTACCGGTATGACCTGTGCCATGTGCACCCAGGCCGTTTCATCAGTGCTGGAGGAGCTTGAGGGGGTCGAGAAGGCCGAGGTCAATCTGGGAACGGAAACCGCCAGGATAAGATATGATCCGTCAAAGATCAGCCTCGATAATATGGACCGGGCGATAAATGAACTCGGATACGGTACGGCATACTCCGAAGCAAGGATAAGGCTGTCCGGCGCTGACGATCCCTCCTCAAGGAAGAACCTGGAGGAGGCTCTCCTGTCGCTCGAGGGTGTCAGGAAAGCCGAGCTTGACCTTTCCACCGGGACCCTGAAGGTGGTCTACAATGATCCGATGGTGGGGCTCGATACAATAAAGAAAACGATCGAGGCCCTGGGATACGGATATCTCGGGAGAGAAGAGGAGATCTCCCTGGATGCCGAGGAGAGGAGGAGAGATAGGGAACAGAGAAAAAAACTCATCAAGGCACTTCTC
>Ga0190359_1000995_pt1 | contig 18511 bp, 15 predicted proteins | sample 48721823_MG_FD_161269 | JGI IMG/M metagenome (GOLD analysis project Ga0190359, IMG submission 161269) | Hydrothermal vent microbial mat bacterial communities from Southern Trench, Guaymas Basin, Mexico - 4872-18-2-3_MG | ecosystem: Environmental > Aquatic > Marine > Hydrothermal vents >... | reverse complement strand
TTACAATTTTTTCTTCGTCGGTAGGAATTACCTTTGCGAGGCAAGCAGGCGAACTTAAGATTCCGGCTGTCCAAGTTGGTATCAATGTGGAGGCGCAAAAGGATGGGTTTTGGGAAGCCACCCAGGGCAATGGAAACTATGTCATGACCTTGAACACGTACTGCCGTGGTGTGGAGTATAATGAACTCACAAGGCCATTTGTTGAAGGCTATGCGAGGCGTTTTGGTGAGACACCAACTTACACAGCTGATACTTATGCTGCCATCAAATATGGCCTCGCACCGACCATTGAAATGGCTGGTACCCTCGACGCCGACAAGTTGGTCAAGGTGTTGGAAAAGAGGGTCTACAAGGTGCCATCGGGTAAGGTCAAGTATATGGTAGATGAAAAAGGCAGACAGACTCATGACCTTACCTGGGGCCCCGGCTACCTGACATCCCTCGGTGTCCAGTGGCAGGACGGAACGCAGCGGGGAGTGTGGCCTTACAAATGGAAGCCAGCAGAGGGGGTACCCGAAATAACTTACAAGGGGATAGTCCCCTATAAAATTCCACCTTGGGTAATCGCCAAGTACAAAAAATAGTATTAGTAACACTCTGGTGTGCAGCCCTCTGAACCTTTAGCGGGGGGTGTGGGGCTGCGCATGCGCGGGGCCTTATGATTTTAGATATTATAGTTACCGGGATCATAAGTGGTAGCATATACGCTGTATTGGCTGTCGGTTTTTCTCTAATATTCGGTGTAGCTCGCATCGTCAACATTGCCCACACGGCCTTTTACATGGTAGCTGCTTACGGTATCTATTTCGGTACCCAGAGGCTTGGCTGGCACCCATTTTGGTGTATGATTTTGACGGTGGCCCTGGTAACCCTCATTGGCCTCCTGTGCTACAAGGCAATTATTGATCCCATCCGTGAGCATGAGGCGGCAGTGCTGATTGCCACCATAGCACTGGCAATGGCGATGCAAGAGGTGATGCTGCTTATCTTTAGCGGTTCCTACCTTAGCGTACCTTCCTTGCTACGAGGATATTTTAAGGTGCTAGGAGTTAAAGTTTTTTATCAACAGCTTATCACCTTCGGGGTGGTATTAATGATCCTTATGGGGTTGTGGGCGCTGCTTATGAAGACCAGGCTGGGGGTTGCCATCAGGGCTACTGCAGATGACAGAGAGGTGGCCAACCTGATGGGCATCAACGAGAGCAGGGTTGCCATGATTACCATGGGTATTTCTGTTGGGCTTGCAGCCGTCGCGGGTGCAGTGGTTGCACCTTTGAGCACCTTGAACCCCTTTATGTGGATGCACCCCCTCATTATGATGATGGCGGTGGTCGTGCTCGGTGGACTGGGGAGCATCAAAGGAAGCTTCACAGGGGCATACATCCTTGGCTTTGCCGAGGCCCTCGTGGTCTTCTTAACACCAAAGGGGGCATTCCTTAAGGATGCAGTAGCTCTCTCAATAATGATTCTCGTATTGCTAATACGGCCAGAAGGATTATTTGGTATCTACTTTGAGGAAGAAAGATAGATATGGGTGCTATCGGATATTACACTAGAATACTGTTTACTATCTTTAGGCGGGAAGTGATAGTGCTTCCCAGCAGAGTAGCAGTTGGGATCTTTTTCTTGCTTATGTTACTTCTTCCCGCGATCAACAGTGACCCGTACATTCTTCGTATTTTCATTCTGAGCAGTATATTTGCCATATTTGCTGCAAGCTGGGACCTTTTGTCGGGTTTTACTGGACAGATGAACTTTGGCCATGCGCTTTTCTTTGGCGTAGGGGCCTACACTGCGGCAATGTTAAACCTGCATCTTAATCTTCCCCCTTGGGCCAGCATTCCGGTTGGGGCATTGGCCGCCGTCCTGGCGGGATTAATCATCGGCATACCATGCCTCAGGCTGAGGGGGACCTATCTGGCCCTTACCACTTTGGCGTTCCCTGTTATATTGATGGGAATCGTGTTTGCGTTTCCAGGTATTACAGGTGGTGAACTGGGTGTGTCAGGGCTTTCTCGCCTTTCCAGCTCTCGGTTGCTCGATTATTACATCACCGCTATCCTTATGCTGGGGCTGTGTACCTTAATGTGGAAGATCACCGACTCAAATACCGGAATAATTTTGCATGCAATCCGGGAGGACGAGATAGCTGTCAGAGCGGCGGGGATAAACACAACAAAGTATAAATTATTGGCATTCAGCCTCAGTGGTTTTTTCGCAGGTATCGCGGGCGGCTTGTATGCCCATTTCATGAGAATAGCTGGCCCCTCTACGCTGGAGGTATCCATGTCATTTCAGGTTGTCATTTGGTCCGTGTTTGGGGGAATAGTGAGTATATACGGACCGGTGGGAGCAGTGTTTGTCCTTTTTCCGTTTTTGGAATTCATGAGGTTCTGGCCTGAATATCGAACCCTCATGTTTGCCGTTTTGATACTTTTGATCCTTCTATATATGCCAGATGGGCTTTTCCCTTGGATAAGAGACAAGATAGAAACGGAATGCCCCAGGTGTAAGGTCAGGAATATCGCTACGAGGAGAACGTGCCGGGTGTGTACCGCCCCACTTCATTTGGAATAGCTGCGTGTAATGGGCTAGGAGAGAACGGGGTGAGATGTGCCACTGCCCGAGTTGCTTACAAGGGGTAACCAAAATCTTTAGAAGGTAAAGGGTATTTGCTATGGAAGCAAAAGAGCTTTATTTGTCCAAGCCATGGCTACAGTATTATCCCGAGGGCGTCCCTGAATTCGTGGATATCCCGGATATGAGTGTACCCGAATTATTTGACCAAGTAGCTCAAAAGTATAAGAAAAAGAATGCCCTTATATTTTATGGGAAAAAGATAAGCTACTCAATGCTGAAGGAGGCGGTGGATAGGTTTGCGACAGCTTTGCATGATATTGGCGTCTCAAAGGGAGGCACAGTTGCCCTTTACTTGCTGAATTGCCCGCAGTACGTAATAGCCTATTTTGCCACCCTCAAACTCGGGGCCAAGGTTACTCCCATAAGCCCCGTTTATACAAGCAAGGAAGTCAGACACCAGTTGCAGGACAGCGACGCCAAGCTAGTGGTATGCGAAGATATCCTCTATGACAATGTAGAAAAGAGTGGAGTGAGCCTTGACGCGGTAATTCTTAGTAACATAGGGGATTACCTTCCTCCGTTAAAAAGGTTGTTTGGTAAGGCCGCACTGGAAAAGGCCTACCAAGGAATGGAGGTGCCTTCCGAAGAATTTATTAGGCAAAAGGGCCTCTTGCAGTTCAAGGAACTGCTCAAAAAATACCCTCCGGGTCCTCCAAAAGTAGATATTGATCCTAAAAACGATTTGGCCGCATTGCCCTATACAGGGGGTACCACCGGTCTTCCAAAAGCAGCAATGTTGACTCATAATAATATGGTGGCGCTTCAGGCTCAAATAACAGCTTTTTGGCCATTGTTTGAGGAGGGCAAAGAAGTTACTATAGCATTCTTGCCCTTCTTCCACATATACGGCCAGGTGGTCGTAATGCTCAGCGGTTTGGTCCAGGGCTCTACCCTGGTGCTCTTTACGACTCCAGATTTTGATGAAATCCTCACTGCCATAGAGCGCTATCAGGCCTCGGCCTTTTACGGAGTTCCTACTTTATACGAATATCTTAAAGAATACGAAAAGACCGATAGGGTCAATTGGCGTAAACTCAAGTTGATAGCTTGTGGGGCGGACACTCTGCACGAGACAACGATCCACGAATGGGAGCGCAGGACGGGAGCAAAGATCCTGGAGGGCTATGGAATGACGGAGACCACAGCAGTGAGCCACAGCACTCCATTTGATAGGCCGAAGGCAGGTTCCTTTGGTGTTCCTCTGCCGAATGTGGACGCTGCTGTAATAGAGGTGGAAGGTACGGAATTTGTTCCCGTGAATGAAGTAGGTGAGCTCATCCTCAGCGGGCCAAATATAATGCAAGGATACTGGAAGAGAGCAAAAGAAACTGAGGAGTCGCTTATTGAATTGGATGGGCGGAAATGGCTGCGGACCGGGGATCTAGTGCGCATGGATGAAGAGGGCTATTTCCATTTCTTTGATCGCAAACGTGATTTAATCAAATACAAGGGTTATTCTGTTTTTGCAAGACACGTTGAAGAGGTTCTTTACAAGCATCCCCAAATCAAAGCGGCCGGTGTGGTAGGGGTGCCGGACCCATCTGTTGGCCAGATAATCAAGGCATACGTGGTTTTACAAAGCGAGGCCAGGGGTAAGATCTCCGAGGAAGAGATAATAGAGTTTTGCAAACAACATTTGGCACATTACAAGGTTCCAAAGATTATCGAATTCAGGGGGGAGCTCCCCAAAACTGACGTGGGTAAGGTTTCTCGCAGGGAGCTGAGAGAAGAAGCAGAGGAGAGTTGACATGGGGGTGGCTTTCCTGGAGATAAATTCGCTGAACAAATCCTTTGGCGGGCTTCAGGCGATCAATGATGTAAACTTTTCAATGGGCCGTAATGAGATGGTAGGGCTCATCGGGCCTAATGGTGCTGGTAAAACTACATTTCTGCGCCTTATAATGGGCATCCTTAAACCAGATTATGGGAGCATAAGGTTCAAGGGCAAGGAGATAGTTGGGAAAAAAACGTGGGATATAGTGAATCTCGGTATCGCATGTACATTCCAAACCATGAGGCCTTTTCGTCGGCTTCCCATAATTGCCAATGTTATGGTTTCCTGTCTATCGCCCAGGGCAATGAAAAGGGGTGAGTGGGTAAAGAAGATCGAAGCAAAGGCCATGGACGCCCTTGAGTTCGCGGGCATCTCCGATATGGCTCTGGAAAAGGCCTCGGTTCTGTCCCAGGGTGATCTTAAAAGGTTGGAAGTGGCCCGGGCAATTGCCACTGAACCCGAACTTCTTCTGTTGGACGAGCCATTTGGCGGTTTAAGCCGTGCGGAGAGCGATCTTATGGCAAAATCCATTAGGCGGCTTCACAAAGGGGGGAGGTTCGGAAGGCTGCACAGTGAAGGGCCGGCAATGATTATCATTGAACACAAGCTTCAGCAGCTTATGAAAATAGTGGACAGGATCGTGGTCTTGAATTTCGGTACTATCATCGCCGATGGAAAGCCCGAGGAGGTTGTCAAAGACTCTAAAGTGGTTGAGGCCTATATCGGTCAGGAGGACGTATAAATTGTTGCTTAGCGTTGAGCATTTGACGGTCTGCTATGACAAAGCCATGCTCCTTAATGATGTTAGCGTGGAAGTTGACGATAAGGAGATGGTGAGCCTGGTAGGGCCTAATGGAGCGGGAAAATCAACACTCCTTCGATCTATCACTGGGCTAGTAGCGTGGGAGCGCGAAATCACCAAAAGATCCACACAAGGAGATATCCTTATCGAAGGTTCTGTGAGCTTTAAAGGGGAAAGGATAGATAAGATGCCTGCTCACGAAATAGTAAAAATGGGACTTGTACTTTGCCCTGAACGCCGTAGACCTTTCCGCGAGATGAATGTTTATGACAATCTTTTAGCAGGAGCTTACCTTATTAAGGACAGGGCTACCATATTAAGTGCCCTCGAGGAAGTGTACACGTTGTTTCCTAGGCTCAAAGAGAGAAAGAACCAGGTCTCTGGTACCCTGTCTGGGGGTGAACAGCAGATGTTGGCTATTGGCAGGGCCCTTATGGCACAACCTGAACTATTGTGTATCGATGAGCCCTCCACCGGACTTGCCCCTATCGCGAGGAATGAGGTCTTTGAAACAATCAGGCGAATACACAAGACAGGTCGAACGGTGCTACTTGTTGAGCAGGAAGTAAGCACTGTATTCAAAATGGCCTCGCGCAATTACGTGCTTTCGTCCGGTAAGATTGTAGGCCATGGTAAGGGGGAAGATCTTTTACAGGATGAAGTGATCCGAAGGAGTTACCTGGGATTGTGAAAGGAGAAGCTTGCCCTATACCTTGGTTTCCTTCCACCATGGATAGAAATCAGGCATGTCTACGGACGGCTTCAACGTAAAGCGAGGCGGACGCTTTTCAAGGAAGCTTGTGATGCCTTCCTTTGCGTCCTCCTGGCGACCGGCCCAGAAAAAGCACCTTGACTCTGCTAGGTGGGCCGCTTGGGGGTCAGGCTCCGAATATCCATGCCATAGTAAGGCTTTTGCAAGGGCCACAGACACGGCAGAGGTGTTATGGGCGATTTCTTGAGCAATCTTTAGCGCCTTCTTGAGGACCTGATCCCGGGGAACGACATAGTTAAAAAGCCCGGAATCTGCGGCGTCAGAGGCCTTGAAGATGCGACCAGTGTATACCCATTCAGTGGCCTTGGCCATGCCCACAATACGAGGGAGGAACCACGAGGAGCATGCTTCGGGCACAACTCCGCGTCGGGCGAATACGAAACCTATTTTTGCATCTTCTGCCACTATGCGCATGTCCATGGAGAGAGTGAGGGTTATTCCAATGCCGACTGCGTGGCCGTTTATGGCGGCTATGACAGGTTTGCGGCACGAAAAGATGGCCAGTGCAACTTGGCCTCCGCCATCGCGGTGTTCACTGAGCCGAATCTTGCGGCCTTCGTGTTTTTCGTAGTTGAACGTGGAACCTCCGGAGGAGAGATCAGCACCGGCACAAAATGCGCGTCCTGCGCCAGTAACCACGGCGGCACGGACCTGGTCGTCGCGATCCACTTGTTCGAAAATCCAGATCAACTCCTTGCGCATGGTAGGAGTGAAGGCGTTGAGTTGATCCGGGCGGTTGAGCATGATTGTGGCAACACCATCTTGGACGATGTATTTGGTCTGGGTAAGTTTCATCAGGTTCTCCCTCATTTCATGAAAGTGGTACCCTGTTTAGCAGCAAAGAAAATATTGGTCAAGTGGATAACTGTCAAGGTTTCTTATTTTTGCATGGCTTAAGGGAGGCGGAGGAGGAATATTTTTCTTCTTGAATAAAGCAAAGGGACCCTATTTTCGTTATGGCGTTCGGATTCGGTGAAGGACATGAAAGGACATAGCTGTAACAATGACTACAATTCACAGGATAGAGGTGCCCATTCCCTTCCCATTGAAATCGGTAAATTGCTATTTTGTGGAGGATTCCATACCGACGCTCATTGATACAGGTGTACTTAGCAAGGAAGGCTTTCGCCTCCTAAAAGAAGGGGTAATGCGAACAGGCAACAGGATCGAGGATATTAAAAGGATCATTCTGACCCACGGCCATACTGATCATTCGGGGCTGGCGGGAGAGCTTTCTTCCCTCAGCGGGGCACAGGTTTATATCCACTGCTGGGATGTGAACAAGACCAGGAGATCAGATGACGGATACATTGAGGAGGTAAAGGAAAACTTCAGCCGTTACTTCAAGGAGGCCGGTCTTCCACGAGAGGTCGCGGAGATGATCGTTGCGGCAGTTGAGGATAGGTATAGAAGACTCGTGAGCCCACTTCCTTTTCACATACCCTTGAAGGGCGGCGAGGTGTTTCGGTTTGATGATTTTGTCATGGATGTGATCCACACACCCGGCCACAGTGCGGGCTCAATATGTCTCCTTATAAGGGAGAGGGGTATCTTGTTTTCAGGGGACACTCTATTGCCAAGAATAACCCCTAATCCTATTTCAGAAGTCTTAGCTCCCGAGGGAGAGAAAAGCTACAAGGCTCTTGAACACTTCGATCGCTCACTAGATCGCATCGGACACTTGGATGTGACATTAACGTATCCCGGCCACGGTGAGCCAATCAGGGACCACCCCAGGCGGGTTGAGGAGCTAAAGAGTCACCACCGGTCCAGAAAAAACCTGGTTTTGAATATATTGAAAAACGGATGTCACGGGCCGGAAACGGGTATGACCCAGTATCAGATAGCCAAGAGACTGTTCGTGAACAAGAAGGAGGTCGAGATGTTCTTGTGTCTTTCAGAGGTAAGGGCCCATTTGGAGATCCTGGAGGGCGAGGGGCTCGTTGAGAGAAGCATGCTGCAGGATAGCTTTGTGTACCTACCAACTTTTAGATGATTGCAGCCCTAAACGAATGAGGTCCATGGCTTATTGAGGCCGTTATTTGAGCGTTTTTTGGAGGAACTGATGTCAATCCGGGGTCCTTTGTGGGGCCCTTCAGAAAGGCAAAGGGGGTGAGCGGTAAATGAGGACTGAATACGAGACGATCAAGGTGGAGTTTAGGGAAGGGGTATTGTTGATGAGGATAGACAACCCGCCTGTGAACCAGATGTCGCCGAAGATGTGGGAGGACTTTTCGACGGCGATGATGGAGGCCTTTGAAGAAGGTACTGTGGAGGCCATTGTACTGACGGGCACTGGGAAGAACTTTATTGCGGGTGCTGACATAACGTACCTGAAGGGGATGAAGGACCGGGACAAGATATACAGCAACGCGTTGTTGGCTGCGCAGTTTTTGAGTGGAATTGAAACAGGTCCCAAACCTGTGGTGGCTGCTATAAACGGCAATGCGCTTGGTGGAGGGCTTGAAACGGCAATTGTTTGCCACTACCGTGTGGCTGTGAAGGGGGCGAGCCTGGGCCAGCCGGAGGTACAGATTGGTTTGATCCCTGGTGCTGGAGGTACACAGAGGTTGCCTCGTCTCATAGGACTTCCCAACGCGGTGGAGATGATTACCACGGGCAAGGCCATAGATGCTGAGACAGCGTTTCGGCGTGGCCTAGTGGACGAGGTGGTGGAACCTGGTGAGCTTTTGGATGTGGCGGTGAAGGCGGCCAGGAGATTTTTGACTGGAGAGCTGAATAAGGGGCTTCGTACGACGCGCAACATTGTGCTAAGACTTCCCAGTGAGGCGGAGAAAAAGGCATTGTTGGACTTTACTAAAGCCATGACGGCCCAGAAGGCCAAGGGCTACATTGCGCCATTCAAGGCCATTGAGGCCATGGAGAAGGGACTCAGCTTTGATATCGAAAGGGATATAGAGCGTGAGGTGGGGCTGTTTGCTGAGTGTGCGGTTTCTGATGTGGCAAAGAACCTGATTGGTATTTTCCTGAACACCAGGGCTGCTGGCAGACTGCCCCGGATTGAGGGTGTGGAGCCTGCGCCCATCAAAAAGGTAGCGATGCTAGGCGGTGGTGTGATGGGCTCGGGGATAGTGCACCTGTTGCTGCGAGGGGGATTTGAAACGGTGCTGTGGGACATAAATGATGAGGCCATTGAAAAGGCCGTTGGTTCCATCCGCAAGACCTTTGATTACCACATCAAGAAGCGGAAGATGAAGAAGGAGGAGCTGGATGAGATGATGGATCGGCTCCTGGTGACCACCACCTCTCTTGAAGACTGCAGTGGGGTGGACTTGGTGATAGAGGCCATCATAGAGGACATGAAGATTAAGCAGGATACCTGGAAAAAGCTAGAAGGAATATGCAGGCCTGAGACGGTTTTTGGTACTAACACCTCAGCGCTTCCCATCACGGAGATGGCCTCGGTGCTGAAGGACCCGGGCAGGATGATAGGTCTTCATTTTTTCAATCCAGCCCATCGGATGCAGCTTCTTGAGATTATCTGTGCGAAGCAGACCTCGGACCAGACCCTTGCCACCAGTGTGGACTTTGCCCGCAAGATTAAGAAGATTCCCATTGTTGTGAACGACGGTCCTGGTTTTTATGTGTCGAGACAACTGGGTGGTCTGATGGGTGGTGCGGTGTTTCTTACGGCAGACGGGGTGGATGGCGCCCTGATAGAGGAGGCGATGGTGGACTTTGGAATGCCCATGGGTCCTGCGACGCTGGCTGATCTTACTGGAATTGACATCAACTATCACGTGGCCAAGACCTTTGAAAAGAGGCTGGGGCCGAGGTACAAGGTTCATCCACTGACGGAGTTGATATACAAGACAGGATGTTATGGACGGAAAACAGGATCGGGCTACTTTGACTATAGTGGTGAGAAGCCTGTTCCGAACCCCAAGGTGCAGGAGGTGGTGAAGAGGTACCTTGAGGAGCAGGGGGTGAAGCCCAGGGAGATGTCCAAGCAGGAGATCATAGACACGATGCTTGGCCTGGGGATCAATGAGGCGGCGTTGATGATTGAGGAGGGGATATGCGATCGCCCGCAGGACATGGACCTTGCCATGATTTATGGTACTGGGTTTCCTCCATATCGGGGAGGGATACTGAGGTATGCGGACAAGTGGGGTATAAGGAATGTTTACGAAAAGTTGTTGGAGCTGGAGCAGAGGTATGGAGAGCGTTTCAAGCCCGCGAAGTTGCTGAAGGAGATGGCGGAGAAGGGAGAGACCTTTTACAAGGATTGAATAAGGAATGGTGTAATGAAGCTTTAGGCCCTGGGCGTGAGGAAAAAGGGCAAGATTTTTTGCCTAAAGCCCAAAGCCTAATGCCTCTCCTACACCCCGCCTGGCTGTCTTTTATTAGGATCTAATTTAGGTGACATATGATCAATTGAACAGAAATGGCTAAAGGAGGTGTTCAGATGAGAGAGGTTGTTATTGTGGGATACTTGAGGACGGCGCAGTCCCGATCCAGGCCTAATGATCCGGCCCGGGACTGGTTTTGCAAGATGAGAGGTGATGAGCTTCTGGCCAAACTATTGCCTGAATTGATTCAGAGAACCGGGGTTGACCCAAAGGAGATTGATGATTTCTTGGTGGGTTGCGCCATGGGGGTGAGCGAGCAGTGGACCTACGGGGGAAGGAATCCGATTTTTTTGGCCAACCTTCCTGAAACCATAGCTGCCAAGTTCATAGACCAGCAATGTGGCTCTGCGATGGCGGGAATCCATATCGGGTTTATGGAGATAGCACAGGACTTTGCCGACATTGTGATGGTAGGCGGTATGGAGCACATGACTAGAGTTCCTATGGGGATGTCCTTGATTGATAGAGGGACCATTAAGCCAAACATGAGCCTATATCTGGATCCCTCATATAGTCACTGGGACATGATGACGACAACTAATATGGGTATGACTGCGGAGAAGCTGTTTTCTCAGACGGATTTTACCAAGGAAGACATGGACAAATGGGCTTTGAGGTCCCATCAGCTTGCTGCAAAGGCCCAGGAGGAGGGGTTCTTTGATGGAGAAATCCTACCGATAGAGGCACCTCAAGACGATGGTAGCGTGATGACGGTAGACAAAGATCAGGCGGTGCGGGCCGACACCACGCTGGAGGGGCTAGCCACACTGAAACCGGCTTTTAAGAAGGACGGTGTTATCACGGCTGGAAATTCTTCGCCCCTCAATGCGGCAGCGACCTCCATGATTCTTATGTCAAAGGAAACGGCCAAAAAGAAGGGGATCAAGCCATTGGCCACGATACGGTCCATTGGATTTGCTGGTGTGGACCCCACTATTATGGGAGTAGGTCCTGTGCCTGCGAGTAAAAAGGCCCTGGAAAAGGCGGGGCTGAAGGTCTCTGATATCGATTATTGGGAAATAAATGAGGCATTCTGCATCGTGGCACTGAACTGTATCAAAGAACTTGGTATAGACCCTGAGAGGGTAAACGTGATGGGTGGAGGTACTGCGATAGGTCATCCACTGGGGGCAACGGGTATAAGGCTTGTTGGAACCCTTGCCCGGATACTAGAACTCAAAGGGGGACGCTATGGGCTAGCCAATGCCTGTGTGGGCGGTGGCCAGGGGGTGGCCACTATCATTGAGCGAGAGAATTACGACTGGTGATCTCACTAAAGTTGAGCCAGGCCAAATCAGTGGAGGAATTTGTATGGGAATAAATTATTTTAAAAGGGATCCAAGGGATCTCAAGTTTGTGCTCTCTGAGCACATGGATTTGGACAAGATACTGAGCTATGAGCCTTACAGGGACTTCGCCAGGGATGATTTTGAGATGATTATCGAGGAGGCCCTGAAGGTATGCCGTGAAAAACTGGGCCCTGCCATGCAGGACGGAGATCGAGAGGGCGTGGTTTATCATGAAGATGGAAGTGTAACGGTGCCAGAGTCATTTCACGAGTGCTGGAGGGTCATGGCCGAAAATGGCTGGATGGCCCTTTCCAGCAATCCGGAGTTCGGGGGCCAGGGGCTTCCTGCCCTGGTGGGTGGTCTGGTGGGTGAGCTTTTTACCGGTGCAAACATGGCGTTCATGACCTACCCTGGCCTTGCTGTTGGTAACGGCAGACTCATAGAGCATTTTGGCACTGATGAGGACAGGGCCCTTTTTGTGGAAAAGATGTACACGGGGGTGTGGGGAGGCACCATGTGTCTTACGGAGCCTGATGCGGGCTCTGACGTGGGCTGGCTGCGCACCAAGGCCATACCTGACCCAGAGTCCGAGGACCCCAGGATATACAGGATTGAGGGAACGAAGCGTTTCATCACGTGCGGGGAGCACAATCTCACTGAGAACATAATACACCTGCTTCTTGCCCGAATAGAAGGGGCTCCCATGGGTACAAAGGGGATCAGCCTTTTCATTGTGCCCAAGATCTGGGTGAACCCCGATGGGTCCTTGGGTGAACCCAATGATGTTATCTGCGCAGGTGTGGAGCACAAGATGGGAATCCATGGCTCATCCACCTGCACCATGAACTTTGGCGAAAACGGCAAGTGCAGGGGTATTCTTTTGGGTGAGCCCAACTCGGGCATGGCCAAGATGTTCCAGATGATGAACGAGGCGAGAATGGGCTGCGGGGTGCAGGCACTTGGGATTGCAGCAAGTGCGTATGATACGGCTCGCACCTACGCAAAAGAGAGAATCCAGGGGCCTCCCTTCACAAACAGGAAGGGAGACCGGGTTCCCATCATAAAGCACGAGGATGTCAGGCGTGCTCTTATGATGCTAAAGGCAGGGACCGAGGCCATGCGGGCCATGATCGGCAATCTGTTTTTCTTGATTGATGTGTCAATGTACGATCCTGACGAAGAGACCAGAAAGCTGGCAGATGCCCGTGTGGGGTTGTTGACCCCCCTTGTGAAGGCCTATTGTTCGGATTTTGGTTACATGCTGACCCGGGAAGGGATTCATGTGCTGGGAGGGGTCGGCTATTGTAGCGAGTTTCCGGCAGAGCAATATGCCCGCGATATCCTCATAGTGTCCATCTGGGAGGGGACCAATTATATACAATCGTTGGATCTGGTGGGAAGAAAGCTGGGCCTGGATGGGGGGAAGGCGTTTCAGGACTGGATAGGAGAGGTCATGAACTTTACCTCTGAGCACAAGGATGACCCTGACTTTGGCAAGGACTTCAAGCTGGTGTATAAGGCGGCCCAGGCAACCGGCGATTTTGCCATGAGGTACATGAAGTACTTCCAGGATGGCAGATTCGGCCTGATTCCTTTGAGCTCCAAGCGCTTCCTGGAGTGCTTTGCCGAGACCGTGATGGGGCATCTGATCTTGCAGCAAGGGCTCATTGCGAGGGATAAGCTCAAAGAGGTGAAGCCCGACTCGGCAGACGGAATCTTCTACCGGGGGAAGATGGAGACTGCGCGCTTTTTCTGCCGTAACATCCTCACCAACGTCTTTTCCAGGCACACCTCACTGGACCAAGAAGATACCTCTGCCCTGGATATTCCAGAAGAGGCCTTTTAAATAAGGAGCCGACAGGAGGGCGAAATATGCTTCCTGTCGGTTCCTTACATATCCTTGGGTGTGGTGAGCCCCACGCTCACGAGGCAGCCTGACCATCTCATGGGATTGCTGGCAGAGACAGGGAAGATCAGGGTTTTTGTCTTGAAGAGCCGTGAAACCCTGGATTGAAGAGGGGACGGGGAACCTTTGTTCCATCAGGACCGTATTCGTAAAAGCCTTTACCGGCCTTACGGCCCACTTCTCCTTTCGTAACCAGATTGCGGAGGATTTCACTTCTCGCTGCTAGGTGGGGCTCTCCCAGTTTTTCCATGGACTCCCCCACGAGCAAGAAGGTGTCAATACCTGCGTTGTCTGCCACCTCGAAGGGCCCGGCCACCCATCCGTAACCGAGTTTGAGCCCAATGTCCACCTCCTCGGGGGTGGCCACTCCTCTATGGACAAGCTCAAGGGCCTCCCTAAAGGCAGCGGCAAAGACCCGGTTCACCACGAAGCCGGGTATATCCTGGCGCACTGGCAAGGGGGTTTTGCCCAATGATTTGACAAACTCGATGGCCGCATCGAACAGAGTGGGTAATGTTTTCGCTCCTTTAACCACCTCCACCAGTCCCATCAGAGGGACAGGACCAAAGAAATGGAGCCCCAGGACCCTCTGGGGATGTTTGAGCGGTTCAGCGAGGCGCGAGATGGGGATGGTGGAGGTATTGGATGCAAGGGGGATGTCAGGGCCATACATGTTGTCCAATTCACCGAATATCCGGTGTTTCAATTCCTCCCTTTCCGTGGCTGCTTCAATGACCCACCCGGGATTGTCCACGCCGCGGATGTGATCTTGGGTTTGGATTCTTTGGAGAATCAGATCAACAGGCTCCGTGAGCCGCCCCTTGGAGAAAAGCCGTTTCAGGGACCAGCGGATCTGCTCAGTGGCCTTTTTCAGGGCGTCCTTGTCTATGTCCATGAGGTGCACTGTCCATCCTGCCTGGGCGCAGACCTGGGAGATACCACTTCCCATGAAGCCCGCCCCTATGACTAGAATTGTACCCATACCAAGGCTCCTTTCTGGATCTTGTTCAGCGAACAGTAAAAAAGCTAGGGTCAAATTCCGGTTTGTCTTTATACTTTGCCATAAACAGGCCGGGTGCCATGTCCATGTGCTGAAAGATGGCCGGGTCCACCATTATTCCTGCCTTGTGAAGCGCCTCAACGATATGGTCAGGGTTGGGGGGGCAACCTTTGACTGCGATCATTTCATTTATATCTGGGTTATCTTTATTTGCCTGATACATACACTTTCCCAAAAGTATGGTCTTTTTCATGCCCGGTGTTGGCTTCATGGCCTTGCCAGTGAGAATTTCCACCTGATCCCAAGGCTCCCCCTTCCAGGCCCTGGCAATGGCATAGAGCACAACCCCGTTAAGGCCAGAGCAATAGGTGCACATGGTGAGATCGTACTTTGGGTAGGACAGGCCCTCTATACCCATCCTTTCCAGAGGGAGAGGTAGTTTTCCGCCTTTCCCGTAGTTAAAATCATAGCGGTGGAATGAGGCCACATCCTCTATCTTCTCGCCAACCACTTCCACATCAGAAAGATTGGCGGGCCTTCCCTTCGCCTTCGCGGCGTGCACCAAGTGAGGGACCTCGGAGGGATCATATCCCAATACCTTGGCTCCCACCTTGTCAGCAGAAAGGACATCGGAGGAGGCTATAAGAACATTGGTTCGTCTTGCCTTCCCATCATACCCAGGTCCTCGCTCCAGGGAGTAGATCCCATCAATAAGGGTGAACATGGGAGGCATCCTGTTTCCAAGTTTGGAGATCATAAAATTGAGATTTCTTTCAGGGTCGGCGTTGTGGGATTTTTTTCGAGAGTTAATATCGATGGTACCCTTAAGATTTTTTATACCAAGGCTGACAACGGTCTGAGCATGGGTTTTGAGCACAGGAAGATCCACCACAAAGTCGCTGTTAATGATATCCGTGTTAAAGTTAAAAGTTACGCCATCACCCACATCTACTTTCTCAAAGGGACGTTCAAACACGTTTACCACCCTGACCCCATAACGCTTCTTGAGTTCATTGTAGCCCAGGCTTTCAAAGGCATGGGTGGGTGTCTCAGTATCCTTGGGTGTGAAGCTAACAATACCCTCACCTATGGTGATATCATTAACCCCATTGTCCTTAAGGATTCTTACTATGTCCTCAACCACGCGTGAGGTAGTGATAACACCCCATTTGGGAAAATCTACTACCTTTGACCAAAATACGATATTGGGCTTTATGAAAACTTTGGCATTGCTCGGCAGGTGATCTAAGCCTTTGGAAAGCTCTACTGCCTTTTTTACCGACTCAAGCGGTTGTTCGTAACGCACGACTGCAACCAAGAAATTGTCCATGTTCTTACCTCCATCTCTTTTTAATTAATCGCATTAAACCACCAGCTCTGCTGGTGCGAACCTAAAAGGCTCTGCCGATCAACCGTGATAATATTTCCTTCCCGAGGGCCCCAAAGGGGTAGGTCGGGAAGGAGATAATAATGAAAGATTGGGAAAGCTTATCACACGTAAAATGGGAGTGCAAATACCATATCGTTTGGGTCCCAAAATACCGGCGAAAGGTTTTATATCGCAAGGTTAGGCGGAGGGTGGGAGATCATCCGCGAACTATGGCTGCAACGTGATTTTGAAATCGTAGAGGCGCATGCTATGCCGGACCATATCCATATTTGCATAAGTATCCCTCCCGAATACAGTGTGGCAAATGCAATCGGGTTTTTGAAAGGTAAGAGTGCCATTGGGTTACACAGTGAATTTGGATAGATAGGGATGGTTAGGCATTTCTGGATCCGAGGCTACAATGTCAGTACAGTGGGGCTGGATGAAAAGCAAATACGAAGATACATTCGAGATCAAGATAAGTTTGGTAGGCAACAAATGGAATTAGAATTGAGATAGACCTATGGCCCCTTTTAGGGGCCTCCTCAAGCCTCCACCTCTGGTGGTGGCTTGTGACTCTTTTTCAGTAGTTATAAAAGACCCCGCCGTGGCTCTGCAGAACCATTTCAACATCCAAGCGAGAGAGCTTATCCAAATTTTAAGGTAGTTGCCCAACGGATCTTCATTATTGGAGACCACAACCGCATTTTCCTCTGGGCCATAACGGCGGCTGTGAAACTCACTTAAAAAAATCCATAAATTTTATGGTTCATCCGATTAAAGCATACCTATCGGCAAAGTCTATTTGATTTCAGGCGTTCCAATTGCGGGTTTGGTTGGATCATTTGCAGGGGAAAGGTTAGTCGTACCTACCCGGCGGCGGACAGGGATTAGTTCCCACGCTTGGGGCAAACTTTCTATTACTATCATGTTCATCAGGGTCCCTCTTTTCCCTTGCTTTTCCGCTTATTTCTCCTAAGGAAGTACCCCTTTTCTGCTTTTGACACAATATTTGATGCACTCCCAATTTTGGCTGTTTGTTGATTCTTTACAGAATGATATGCTATCATATAGTGGATCTCCTTTTAAATAGGGCTTTGAGGGGGGACTATGGATAAGCAGCAAAGACATATAATCTTAAACCAGGGCTTAGGTGTATTGAACCAAGGTCTCAAGAATCTGAAAAGAGATAGGGCTTGCTCAAAAGAACTTGAAGGATACCCTGAGAGTATCCTTGAAGAGATCGAAGAAGGCTATGTTGAAGTTGATCTTAAAGGCAATACTGTAGCTTGCAATAGCTCATTTTGCAAAATAACTGGTTACCCAAAAGAAGAACTCCTTGGCCTAAACTATCGAGAGTATATGACTGAAGCTATGGCAAAGAGAGTGTTTGCCGCTTACAACAAGGTCTATCGCACAGGGGTACCCAACAAGGCATTTCATTATGAGATAATCAGAAAAGATGGAGAGACTAGAATTATAGAGAATTCTATATCTTTGCTAAAAGACCACGAAGGACATCGTATCGGATTTCGGAGTGTCGTCCGCGACATAACTGAACGTATACGAACGGAAGAAGAATTAGAGAAGCATAGGAGAAGCTTACAGGCCATTTTTCGAAGCGTAAAAGATGCCATCATAACTGTTAACGACAGAATGGTTGTGATTGAGGCGAACGAAGCAACAAATAGTATATGTGGAATACCGCCTGAGAATATTACTGGAAGAATATTTACTGAATGTTCTTTCCAGTGCGATAAAATATGCCACGAGGTTTTAAAAAATTCTTTAGAAAAGAAGGTAGACATTAATGAGTACAAGATTAAATGCAGACACAGGGATCGGCCTGAGCAAAAAGTAGTCGTCACAAGTTCCCCACTTTTGGCGGAAGATGGTAATTGGATGGGAACAGTGCTATTGATAAGGGATATTACTAGGTTGAATAACCTCGAACGTGAATTAAGTGAAAGACATCAGTTCAGAAATATTATTGGTAAAAGCAAAAAAATGCAGGATATTTATGCCCTTTTGGAGGATTTGACCAATCTGGACACGACTGTCTTGATAACGGGTGAAACCGGCACAGGAAAGTCTTTGGTCGCAAAGGCTCTTCATTATGGTGGAACCCGCGCTTTTAAGCCGGTCGTGACAGTAAACTGTTCAGCATTACCCGAAAGTTTGCTGGAAAGTGAGCTATTTGGCCATGTTAGGGGTGCGTTTACCGGAGCGATAAAAGACAGCCAAGGTCGATTCTATGCCGCCAATGGGGGAACGATTATCTTGGACGAAATCGGAGATATCTCTCCAACAATACAGCTGAAGCTTCTGAGAGTCCTTCAAGAAAGGGAATTTGAGAGGCTTGGCGAGTCTCTTCCTATAAAGATCGATGTGCGGGTTATCGCGACCACCAATCGAGACTTGAAAGAAAAAATGAGGCGAGGAGAATTTCGGGAGGATTTTTATTACCGGCTTAAGGTTATGGAAGTGACACTCCCACCACTGCGAGAAAGAAATGAGGATATTCCATTACTGGTCAATCATTTCTGTAGCATTTTTAACAGGAAATTCAAAAAAAATATTGAGGGA
>Ga0190359_1000994_pt1 | contig 18512 bp, 12 predicted proteins | sample 48721823_MG_FD_161269 | JGI IMG/M metagenome (GOLD analysis project Ga0190359, IMG submission 161269) | Hydrothermal vent microbial mat bacterial communities from Southern Trench, Guaymas Basin, Mexico - 4872-18-2-3_MG | ecosystem: Environmental > Aquatic > Marine > Hydrothermal vents >... | reverse complement strand
GAAAAAAATAATATCATGCTTGAACGATTGGGATATTTCTTGTTGATCATCGCCTTGATTGTATATATTATACTGATGATCAAGGGATTAATCGAAGCCTTGCCTTGGGGGATCATAGGGTTTGTTGCAATTGCCGGTGTGGGCGTACTATTTATCAAAGTATTGAAAGAACGTCTTCAGAATAAAGAGGATGATTATTATGATAAAAATGTTAAAAAATGAAAATTATTGATGACTTTCTAATTACTACTCAGGATGTTCCGGAGGATCATAAAATCGTGAAAACTTTAGGATTGGTTAAGGGCAATACCATACGGGCCCGTAACATAGGCAAAGATATTGTAGCCGGGTTACGGAGTATTGTGGGTGGTGAAATTGAGGAGTACACCAAAGTTTTTGCCGAAGCTCGTGAGCAGGCTCTTGATCGTATGATTCAGGAAGCCAAGGATCTGGGTGCAAATGCAGTGGTGTGTTTGCGTTATACTACTTCAACGGTTATGCAGGGGGCGGCGGAGTTACTGGCTTATGGAACAGCTGTAATAATTGAAAAGTAATCTGTTATTTTTGGAATACTAAAAATAGTTTTTACATTTACCGCGGAAAATAGAAATGATGAGTTTCACATTGTCAAATATCAGATGTAACTGGTGGTGCTGGCAGGGTGCCCCGGGAGGTCTGTAGGCAATGTGTAGCTAATTACTCTGATAATATTTTAAGGAGCACGTTGTTTACAGCGTGCTTTTTTTTATGCCAATTATTAACCTTTTAATAACAAAGTGATGAGTAGAATTCGAAAATTTTTACTGGATGAAAAAGAGATACCGCGGCAATGGTATAATCTTGCAGCGGATATTAAGTGTCCACCTTTTATGGGTCCTGAAGGACCGGTACCTCAGGAGGCATGGGGACCTGTGTTTCCGATGAACCTGATTGAGCAGGAGTACAGCACCGAGCGTTGGATTGACATTCCGGAAGAAATTCTTGCCCTGCTCTCCAGATGGCGTCCGTCTCCTCTGCACCGTGCGTATGATCTTGAAGCTGCACTGGGCACTCCTGCACGGATCTATTACAAAAACGAAAGTGTTTCGCCTGCCGGCAGTCATAAGCCCAATACAGCCGTAGCACAGGCATGGTATAATAAACAGTTTGGAACCAAACGTCTTACGACAGAAACAGGGGCCGGGCAATGGGGTAGTGCCCTTTCGTTTGCCTGTTCGTTGGTTGGACTTGAATGCAAGGTATTTATGGTAAGGGTCAGTTTTGATCAGAAACCATTCAGGAAACTGATGATGCAAACATGGGGTGGCAAATGCATTTCGAGTCCGAGTACCGAGACAGCCGCAGGCAGGAAAATACTCGAGCAATATCCGGATACACCGGGCAGTCTCGGTATTGCCATCAGCGAGGCTATTGAAGCTGCGGTGACTGATACAACCGGCAGTACCAAATACTCTCTTGGCAGCGTATTGAATCATGTGATGTTGCATCAGACGATTATCGGACTCGAAGCTAAAAAGCAGCTTGCTTTGGCAGGAGAAGAGTTGCCTGATGTGGTGATTGGTTGTGCCGGTGGGGGCAGTAATTTTGCAGGGCTCTCTTTTCCGTTTGTAAACGACAAGATACATGGTGCCAAAATTGATATCATTCCGGTTGAACCGGCTTCGTGTCCTACGTTGACAAAAGCACCTTATGTATATGATCATGGAGATACGGCAAAGATGACCCCGTTACTGGCTATGTTTTCACTGGGCCACAGTTTTGTGCCACCTCCGATTCATGCCGGCGGGTTGCGGTATCACGGGATGGCTCCTTTAGTGAGCCGGTCTGTTGAAGAGGGCCTGATGACACCTTTGGCGCTGCATCAGTTAGAGTGTTATGAAGCCGGTCTGCTTTTCGCAAAAACCGAAGGGATCATTCCGGCTCCTGAGACCACGCATGCCATTGCGGCTACCATCAGGGAAGCCAAAAAAGCCAAAGAAGAGGGTAAAGAAAAGGTGATTCTCTTTAACTTCAGCGGACACGGATTGATGGACCTGAACGGATATGATAAGTATTTGGCAGGAGAATTAACCGATTATGAATTGCCGGATGAAGTAATCGCGAAAAACCTTGAGGAGCTTGCCGGATATCCGAAACCATAAGGTCAGGGGGTGATGAGTTATTTAATGCAACGGACAGATAACCCAAAACCACCCCAGATACCCATGTGGGCACCGACACCGGAGAGGTTGTAATACAATTCTCTGACATGGGCCCGGTTTACTCCGGTTTCTGATGAGGTCCAGAACCAGGCCTGTTCACCGAGATAGCGGTATTGCCCGGTGAGATCACGGTATCCACCGGGCAGTGCTGCAAAACCGATGCTGTTGGTGGCTTCCGTGTTGGGATCTTTCCAGTGGGCAGTTCCCGATTCTTTTAACTGACCGCCTACGGTCAGTGCACGGTTCTGCGCTTTAAAGTAGAGGATGTTATCCTGTGGATCCATTCCCAGGTGTTCTTCAAGCGCTTCATACTCCTCTTCGGAAGGCAGGCGCCACCCCTTGGGGCAGGCGGTTTTTGCAGCTTCCAAAGAATAGAGCCGGCCGTATTCGGCACACATCTGCGGATCATCATTGTAGCACCATGAGGCTGAATCGGTCTGGTAATTCAGATTTTCAGCCATCCACCAGTGGACACCGATTTTTACCGTTTGGTAGGTAGTACCGTCACGGTTATCCACCACTGTTCCCGTGGCTCCGTCAGGGGCCATAATTTCATCGATAAAATGACAACCTGAAAGAACGGCGGTCAACAGGACCAGGTTGATCAAAGGAATCAAAGCCGGATGAGATTTTGACATGAGTTTCTTTATTATGGTTTAATTGCTTTTAGTAAGCGTACATATTTTTTTACGTAATGGGATTCCTGGAAATCAGTGAATCCGGCTTCACCAAAGATTTGTTTCCAGTCGCGTTCAACGTAATCAAAAGCATATTTACACTCAATGGATTTGAATATGAACCTGTGAAGAGCTGGGATTGAATCCAGGTGAAACTCGGCGAAATCAAGTAACATAAAAGCACCACCGGGTTTCAAATGGTTATAAATATTTTTGATCACTACCGGTCTGACCTCATGCGGAAAACCATGAAACACAAAGCTGATGAACACAATATCAAATTGCCGGCCCAGGTCAAACGGCTGATCAATACGCTGGGCCAGGAAAGAAACCTGTTGTTTGCCGTTAAATTTACTTTTGAATTGCACGCCCATTTCATCCGACAGGTCTATCCCGGTAATACTGCCTTTTTCAGAGAGGTAGCCTGACATGAGTCTGGCATTCCTGCCGGTGCCGCATCCCAGATCGAGAATGGTATCATCCGGCTGAATGTTCATATCCCGCATGGCTTTTCGGATGAATCCGCGGTAGAATCCCAAAGAAGCGATATTCATAATACGATCGTAATGTTTAATAGTAAAAGGGGAGAGTTCTACACCGGAATCGGGATAAATCTTGTTCATTTTTTACAGTTTAATTTTTGTATAAAAAAGAGAGATGAGAGAACGACGGCGATGAAAGTAAAGAAAAATAGTTGAAATCCGTATTGTTTGATGAGCCATCCTCCCAAAAGCGGGAAAAGAGCGGGAATAATGCTTCCGGCACCTGCAATGCCGGTATACAATGCCCGGTTGGAAGTGCCGGATACTTCAAGCAATACTCCGTTCAGGGTTATTCCAAAAAGAGCAAAGACCACACCACCGGTCAGAAAAACCAGGAAGAATGGGGGCTGGTGCGAAAAAAGGAGCATCATTCCCGGCAAAGTAACTGCAAGAAACGTATTGATATACAGAAGATAGCGATATTTAAACCTGCCTGATAAAATAAAAAGCAGCAAACCGGTTGTCACACTGCCGATCACTTTAAAGAGCAGGTAGGTGCCGGTCTGGGTGCTTTCTGTTTGGAAATGCTCTTTTGCATACAGTATGACAAAAGGCAACAGGGCAATGCTGACTCCCTGTGTATTGATCCATCCCAGATAGGATAAAAGTCTTTTGTTCTCTTTTAACTCTTTTTTCACAAGGTTAAAAAAATGGACGGGATTACGGATTGACAAACGGGAATGCACCTTCTCTTTAAGGTTCCAGAATCCCAGGGATGCCAGCAGAAGAGAGCCTGAACCGATCAGGAACATATGGGCATAATTCACCGGGTAGTTGTGGAGTGTCAGTACTTTTTTAGCCAGCAGGGCAGAGACAAACAGAATGGATCCGGTTATGACCTGTTTGATCGAAAAAAAAGATTTTCTTGAATCCTGAAGAATGGATTTACCCAGAATATCGGTATAGCTGATATTGGCAAAAGCTCCTCCCAGGGAAAAGAGTGTAATGAGTATAAAAATCAACCAGACGACATGGCTGCCTTTCAGGCTGGAAGAGAAAAAAAGCATCAGTCCCAGGGCCAGCAGGGCCAGAATCCGTGCATTGATCCCCATCAGTAAAAAGGGTTTTTTATAGGAGTAATTACTGATAAACGGGGCAAAGATCAATTGGGTAAAGGTTGCTCCTCCCAGCATAATGGCGGTCATAATACCAATTTGTACTGATTTGCTACCTGCATCCACCAGCATGGATGGGATGATGGTATCCACATCGATGAAATTCCGTGCAAAGGCCAGGAAAGATGCGTGCCAGATCAGAGAATAGAAATTATGCCGGGAGATTGCAGCGGTAATCTTCATCTGGCACTTTTCGATCGATGAATTATTTCCACTTTTTCAGTTTATGCTGTTCGGGACGGTCCTGGATGACTTTTCGCAGCCATGGTTCAGGGTAACCCACACTCCGGGGCCTGCCGTGTTCATCTTTTACGTACCCGTCGTTATATTTGGTTATCAGGTGTTCTCCCAGTTTAATCCATTCTTTGATAACTTTTTCAGCGTGACTGCTGCAGTAAGTCGTTAGAAAATCCTTTGCCAGATCAGGGTTCACTTTATTCAGTTGAAGCGCAGCCTGTTCGATAGCCGGCTGAGCCTCCAGTGCATTGCCTTCAAGCTTTTGTTGTACTTTCTGAATATCCTTAATCATATAGTCGTATTTAAGGTTGGCGAAGTTAGCTACAAAATTGAAGACCCACCAGGCTGAGTTCCATGAGAAATGTTGCAGGTCTCCTGTCTGGTAAACTTCAGGGAGTTCGGTTACACTGCAGTAGAAAGGCACAAAGCAGGTGGAATAGGCATCATCGACTCCCTGCCAGTTGATTCCTCCGATGGCATCCGGCAACCATGAGCGGGATTGCGAGATGAAAGAGTAGGCAGTTTGTTGTGTGGAGACCGGTCGTTCCCACATATATTCTGTACCGTCCACACTCCATCCTAACGGGCGCCAGCGGTATGGGCTGTGAAACGGGCCGGCTTCAATACCCTGAGTCATATCCAGTTCGGTTCCTTCGTAATGGTCGCGTGTCAGTGACATGACATCATGGACGGATAGTTTTTTATCCGGCTTCACCCATAAGGGGTAAGGATCGGCTCCTTCCACGGCGCGGCAGTAATCTGTTGACAGGTTCAGGGAGGGTGCACACCGGTGCAGAATACTCCAAACCCTTGAAGCACAGGAATGTAAACTGCCGGGAGTCGGGGGGCAATAGGCCAGGTTAAAACGGAATGGTTCGCCCGAAGAGGGATCATAATATCCTTTCTCAATGGCAAAAGATTTGACATTTTCAGAATACAGGCAATTTTCTTTATCATTGAACGGGATCTCCCCGATTCTTGAAAGATTGGCATGGCAGGAGACATACCCGTCAGGTACGCGTAAGGCTACCCAGATGGCCCCTTTACCACCTGGACCCGGACCGGCGATTTCCATGAACCAGGCTTCATTGGGATCGGCGATGGAAAAAGCTTCCATAGAGCTGCGGTATCCGTACTCTTCAACCAGGTCAACAATAACTTTTATTCCCTCCCTGGCTGTTCTGGCACGTTGCAGCATCAGTTCCATCAACTGGCCGTATCCCAGTAATCCATTAGGGTTTATCAACTCCCTCCGGCCACTGGTAGTGGTTTCGCCAATGGCTACCTGATGTTCATTGATGTTACCCACTACCGCATAGGTATGGGGAACCTGTTTGATTTTTACGGTTTCGCCGTTCCTTCTTCTGGCGGCGATATATTCACCGGGATCATGATCTTCTGCCGGGATATATCTCATGTTGGATAAAAATTCAGCATCGCAGGCATAGGTGATCATGACGGATCCGTCTGTGGAGGCCCCTTTGGAAACCAGTATACTGGTACAGGCATCCGGTATTTCCTGTGAAAACAGACCGGTCCACAGAAAACACAAACTGATTAACGAAAAAATGTAACGCATTTTATTTATTTATTAAGAATAATTGTTTTGGTTTTGGTTCAAAATTACAAATTCATTTCACACTTTATTCAGATATTTCAACAATTAAAGAGGTGTTGAAATTTATCGAATAATCTTGTGCCGGAGTTTGTGATTTACCCAAACTGATGCCGGTAAGTCCGCTATTTACACTGAGTTCATAGGAGTTTATTGTGAGGGTTCGCAACATAAGATTGATAGTGCCAGCGATGGCATCACTTCCATATAATGAAGAACCGCCTCCACAGATTACTTCAACACGTTCAATCATATTTAAATAACTGCCCTGATCACCACAAAAGATCCCTCACCATAGCCTTTTTTGACAGGTTCGATAGTTTTCACATCTGCCAGATGATGAAAGATTGTTTGCGTAAAATTGAAGTGATTGAATCCTGCTTTTTGTAAATGTGACAATACTTCATCAACTGAATAAAAGGTTGCCGGCCGGTAAAACAGGCTTTCGTTTTTATGTTGCTGGTAAATTTTTCCGACCGGGCTCTTTTTGTCGATAAAACCGATTATTAAGGGCCCTCCGGGTTTCAGCACTCTTTTAGCTTCGCTGAAAGCTTCATCCAAATCATCCACAAAGCATATGGTTGTTACCATTAATGCAAAGTCGAACCGGGCATCATCAAATGGTAGTTTTTCAGCAATCCCATCTAGTGCTTCAATTTTTCTCTGCCGGGCAATTTCTCTCATTCGGGCAGATGGTTCAATGCCCAGTCGGATACCTAACGGAGCTGCAAACCGTCCGCTTCCGATACCGATTTCAATACCATTATTACTTTCAGGCAATTGCTCCTTGACCGCTTGCAACTCTGATTCATACACATATTTATTTTCGTCAAACCAATGCTCATACCGGGATGAATGCTTCTCAAATGGTCCAGTGTTTGCCATAATTTATTCTTATGAAATATTAAATACAAAAATACACTTTCTGCTATCACTTTATCGCCTGGATAATTTCCCTATCGGCTTCTAATTGTAATGCATCAAATATTTTATTTCCTTTACCTCCGAAAAAATTAAGCTGAATCAATATGGTACTGAATGCACTTGACTGGATCATTCTTGTAGTTTTTTTTGTTATTCTGTTGACAATCGGGTTTTTAGCTTCCCGTAATGCCGGCCGGTCAGCCAAGGATTTTTTTCTTTCAGGTCGTAATATGCCCTGGTGGTTGCTGGGAGTATCCATGGTGGCAACAACTTTCTCATGTGATACGCCCAACCTGGTAACGGATCTGGTCCGGCAAAAGGGCGTGGCCGGCAACTGGGCCTGGTGGGCTTTCTTGCTGACCGGTATGCTGACTGTTTTTGTATATGCCAAATTATGGCGGAGATCCAAAGTGCTGACGGATCTGGAGTTTTATGAAATTCGTTACAGCGGGCGCCTTGCAGCTTTTTTACGTGGATTCAGGGCTATTTATCTTGGGGCGTTTTTCAATGTGATGGTGATTGCCACTGTTTCCCTGGCATTGATCAAGATCGGGGCAGTGATGCTTCACTGGTCGGCCGGACAAACACTTATTATTGCTTCGGTAGTGGTATTGATCTATGCCACTATCGGTGGATTACGAAGTATTCTTCTGACGGATTTTTTCCAGTTTGGTATAGCCATGACAGGTGCTATTGGAGCAGCCGTGATACTAATCCGGATGCCGGAAGTTGGTGGGTTAGAAGGATTGATTCATAACAAAGCGGTGATGCCTAAACTGAATCTTCTGCCTGATTTCAATGATACCAATATGATTCTGACCCTGTTGATTTTACCACTTGCCGTGCAGTGGTGGAGCGTATGGTATCCCGGTGCCGAGCCGGGCGGAGGGGGATATATTGCGCAGCGTATGCTGAGTGCAAAGAATGAACGGGGGGCCATGGGAGCTACTCTTCTTTTTAACACGTTGCATTATGCCCTGCGTCCCTGGCCGTGGATCCTGGTGGCACTGGCATCCCTGATCGTGTTTCCGGATATTCCTTCGCTTCAGGCGGCATTTCCCAATATTGATCCGCATATTGTCAAGCATGATTTTGCTTATCCGGCTATGTTATCGCTGCTGCCTAACGGGTTTCTCGGATTGGTGGTAGCCTCTCTTATTGCTGCATTTATGTCTACCACTGCTTCTCAGCTTAACTGGGGGTCTTCATATATTGCCAATGATTTTTACCGGCGGTTCCTGAATCCGAAAGCTACGGAGAAACAAGTCGTTGCAGCCGGACGAATCTCTACGATCGTTCTAATGATCCTGGCGGGTATTTTTGCTCTCCTTTTGCAGAATGCTTTACAGGCATTTAATATTTTGCTTCAGATTGGTGCCGGGACCGGACTGATCTATATCCTTCGTTGGTTTTGGTGGCGGATCAATGCGTATACTGAAATTACCGGGATGATCGTATCCTTTGTAATCGCCCTGTATTTTCAGTTTGTTCATCCGCTGACCGGACTGCCGGAAATTGCTACTCATTGGCAATTGGTTATCGGAGTGGGAGTTACAACAGCTGCCTGGTTGGCAGTTACCCTGATGACCAAACCTGTGGATAAAGAGAAACTACGCAGCTTCTACCGGCTGGTTCATCCGGGCGGACCGGGATGGAAAAAAGTGATAGCTGAAGCGGATGCAGAGGGTGTGGAACTGATTCCGCAGGAAGATCGTGGCTGGGATGTACCCACCGGAATTCTTTGCATTTTACTGGGAGCCTTTTCAATTTATTTTACACTTTTCGCAACAGGATATTACATTTATGAAAATTTCGTTCCGGCTATCATTCTTACTTTTGCCGCTTCAATTACTATTTTCTTACTCACTCGTGCCTGGCGAAGACTGAAAATGAATTAGGCGAAAAAGATTTGATTTGTTCAGATTTACGATGAATCGGGCTGGCGGGCCGTTCAAAAAATCCGGGTCAGACATTAGTTATCCATATCTTATTACTTTTCCCTATTTTTATGGATTGTTACTGTTAAAACGCAATCTATGAAAAGCATACGCTCATTTCTGGTTATAGGGATTTGTGTATTATCTGTATCCGGCCTGAAAGCTCAGTTGCGCTTTCCTTCAATTATTGGCAATCACATGGTTTTACAACGCGAGTCTGAAGTGGCCATTTGGGGTTGGGATAAACTGGGTGCCGTTATCACCGTAACTCCGTCATGGAACCGTCTTCCTGTTACGACCCGGGCTCACAGGGAAGGTCGTTGGATGGTTACTATACAAACACCAGAAGCAGGTGGCCCTTTTAGTATTGAAATCAAAGGAAGTAACCGGGTTACATTAACCGATATCTGGACTGGTGAGGTATGGCTCTGCTCCGGGCAAAGCAATATGGAGATGCCGTTGCGGGGGTGGACCGAACACAATATGCCGATAGCCGGTTCTGAAGAAGCAATTGCCACAGCTGATTACCCTCAAATACATCTGTTTACGGTGAAGAGGGCTACTTCTTTTAAACCTCTGGATGACTGCAGCGGAGAATGGGCGGCTTGTACTCCTCTGACAGCTAAAGATTTCAGTGCCGTGGGATATTTCTTCGGACGTGAAATATATAAGCGTCTGAAAGTACCCATAGGTTTAATCTTTTCAGCATGGGGAGGCACTCCGGCTGAAGCCTGGACGAGTCGGGAGTACATTGATAAAATCCCCTATTTTCATGGTTCATCCGGGCATGCCGATCCGGAAGCATTTCATCAAAAAAAGCTGGAGACTTATAAAAAGAAACAGCAACAATGGCTGGATCAATTGAATTTTTCTCCCGGAGATGCAACTCCCGGCTGGGCGATGCCTGCATTCGATGACGGGCAATGGAGTGAGATACCGGTACCGTCGAATTGGGAGGCTACCTCTATTGGCCATTTTGAAGGGACGGTAACTTACCGACTTGAATTTAAAGTGCCCAAAAAATGGATTGACCAAGTGAATACTCTGAGTCTCGGACCGATAGATGAAATGGATATCACCTATCTGAACGAAAAGCTGGTTGGAAAACAACTTTCAGTATATGGATGGGCTACTCCGCGGGTATATGAGATCCCGCCAGGATTACTGAAACATAAGGGGAATATACTGGCGGTCAAAGTAGCTAATACCAGTGGGATCGGAGGTATCAACGGTAAAAAAAGCGATCTGAGAATCCAACCTGAGAACAGTAAAAAAACCGGGCAATCATTGGCCGGAGCCTGGAGGGCCAAAAAATCCGAAGCTTTTGATTCGATTGCCCCGATGCCGGGCTGCAGTCATTGTGCTCTTTCCCAGACGCCTACCACACTTTATAATGGTATGATACATCCGATTATCCCATACCGTATCAAAGGAGCAATCTGGTATCAGGGAGAATCTAACCGGTATGACGGGGAGTTGTACAAGAAGATATTCCCGAATATGATCAAGAACTGGCGACACGACTGGGGATTAGGTGATTTTCCGTTTTATTTTGTTCAAATTGCTCCATTTACCTACCGGGATCCATACAGTACCGGTCTGCTCCGCGAGGCACAGACCTATACCTACCAGCACGTGCCTCATACCGGAATGGTAGTGACCATGGATATTGGCAGCCTGAAAACCATACATCCTCCCAATAAAGAAGCGGTTGGGTTCAGACTGGCTCAATGGGCGCTGGCCAAAGATTACGGGATGGAAAATCTTTATTATTCAGGACCGATGTACCGGGGTTATCAAAAAGAAGGATCAAAGATCCGGATCTATTTCAGCCATTTTTGCGGGGGGCTCTGGTCGCCGGATGACACACTATCCTGTTTCAGAATTGCCGGTGCAGACCGGGTATTTCACAAAGCAAAAGCCGTCATTGATAAAATCACTGTAGTAGTTTGGTCAGATGAAGTTCCCGACCCTGTAGCTGTCCGTTTCGGATGGGAAAGTACCGATATACCGAATCTGTTCAATATGTCCCGGCTGCCGGCCTGGCCATTCAGAACGGATGACTGGGAAATAGAACGAGTAAAATAAATTACACCAAATCTTCATACAAAATGAAAAATGTTTTTCTCTTTTCTTTAGTGTTGGCGCTTTTAGCAAGTTGTCAGCCGAAGACCACTGATATTTGTAAACTCAGTGGCACTATTACCAACGCCGATTCGCTGGTAGTCAGACTGATACATGACCGGGTAGCCGACACCCTGCAACTGGCCGAAGACGGTACTTTCTCTTTTGACCTGAAATCAGAAAAGCCGGTTAATGCCACATTGCTGATTGACAGAAACCGGGCTTCTCTCTATCTGGCTCCTGGTAAGACTTTGATTATCAGTGTTGATGCTGCTGATTTCGACAATACCCTCGGGTTTGACGGAGAGTTACGTACTACTGCCGACTATCTGTTGCAGAAATCCAAGATGCAAAGTGAATGGTTTAAAGGATATCGCGACCGCTATTTACTCGAGCCTCAAGCTTTTCGTGCGGCCAGGGACTCATTTCTGCAAGTACAGCGTGATCTGCTTAACGGGTATGTGGAGGGCGAAGGTATTGATCAGGGATTTGCCGAACGTGAAGATCTGGCTCTCCAGTTCAGGTACATCTCAGACCTTACCTATTATCCGGGAGGTCATAAATACTATGCCAAACTGGATACTGTGATCCTTCCGGATGACTGGGAATCTTTTAAAGACGGACTCGATCTGAATAATGCATTGTTAATGGAAGTACCTGCAGCCCAGAGTTTTCTGAATAATTATATTTCAGAAGAAGCCCAGAAAGCCGCCGGGTTGAAAGGGGATGTCTGGGGTTCTCCCGAATTTCTAATTGCCAAAATTGATTTCATCAAGAAAACCTTTACCAACCCCGTCATGCAGGAAAAACTGATTTACAGCAATGTTGATCAACAATTGGATGCCAATGGTCCTGCCGGTGCAGAGCCAGCCATAGAGGATTACCTGTCAACTGCTTCAGATACAGCGCAAAAAGCGGCTCTTCAGAAAAAAGTGGATGACTGGGCAGTTATTGCAAATGGTCAGCCGGCTCCGGCTTTTACCGTGGTGGATATAGAAGGGAATGAACACACGTTGGCTGAATTTAAAGGCAAATACGTGTATATCGATTTCTGGGCAACCTGGTGCGGTCCGTGTATCACAGAAATGCCTCCCCTGGTTAAACTTTATGAGGATTATAAAGACCGGAACATTGCCATCATGAGTATTTCGGTTGACAAAAACAAACCAGCCTGGGAAAAGATGGTAAAAGAGAAGGGTTTTGCCTGGTTCCAGTTTCATGATGAGACCAATATGAATGATCTCTTTTTAGTCAGGTATATTCCCACTTACGTGTTTATTGGTCCGGATGGCAAGATCATCAATAACCGGGCGCCCCGACCCTCTGAAGCAGCGGTTCGTGAAATGTTTGACGATCAGAAAGGATTGTAAAAATGAAAAGGATAGTAGGAGTATTGTTCCTGCTGTGTGATATGATTATAGCTCCTGCTCACGGGCAGGAGCTATTGTATCGAACGGGCAGGTGGAATGCCGATTCATTGGGTAACCACCGGGTGGTGGTAGAGGTGAAAAAAAATGCGGCAGCGGTCCGATGTATCATCCCCTGGCGCCGCAGAGATGTGAATCCGCAGGATAAAGAGGTACTGATTTATTCGGCAGCCGATTCAAGCAGTCCGATCAACAATCGCATTTTGCAAAAAATCACGCGTGAATCAGGTACCATCATTTTCCAACCGGTAACCGGTGCAGGCACCTACTATCTTTATTATCTTCCATACCGGACCAAAGGGCGGAATTATCCCACGGTCACCTATCTCAAACCGGTTAACCGGGCCGATGCCGCATGGGTGCGAAAAACGATGCTAAAAAGAGACCGTTTGCCTGAAGCCCGGCCGGTGGCTATGGAGGCGATCAATTCATTCAATTCTTTCTATCCCATGGAAGTGATTGCCACACAGTCAGAAATTAACCGGCTGCTTCACCCGGCAGGTACCGGCGTCTTAAAACCTTATTACCTGTTTCCCGAAGTTCGCGATTTTCCGGTCAGAATGTGGGATGCTATTCCATATCGCTGGATTAAAAAAGGATTGACCTACCACCTGTCGGATACCGTGCAACAAAATGAGTATTTTGCTTTTCAGATCGCAGTGTATGCGCACGGGCAATCTATATCAGATCTGCTGATCACTTACCACGACTTAAGAACCCCTGACGGTCACCGGATCCCGGCCGGGAAGTTTACCTGTTTTAATAAAGAGGGAAACAACTGGGATCAAACCACGATGGTCAAGACTATACAAATCCCAAAAGGAAAAATACAACCGCTCTGGTTTGGTGTGGATGTGGCAGAAAACCAATCGCCTGGCATCTATACCGGCCGGGTCACTATTCATCCTGAAGGGATGGAGCCTCAGTCGGTGACACTTTCGCTGACTGTTCAACCGGGAATATTGGCTGATCGTGGTGATAATGAACCCTGGAAACATTCCAGATTACGGTGGCTGAATTCGGATATTGCAGTAGATGATGGCATTATCCCGCCTTATAATCCGATAGAAGTTGAAGGATCCACACTGAAAATCCTGGGTCGTGAAATACGTCTCGGAGCGGATGGTTTACCGGCTCAGATATTGAGTTTCTTTACCCAGGAGATGACCCGCCTTGATACCCACCCCCGAAAATTACTGGTATCCCCAATGGATTTCATGGTTAAAGACGAAAATGGTTTGTTCAGTGAAAAAACCTCCGGAGTTACTTTTACAAAAAAGAGTGAGGGAGTGGTTGAATGGGCTGCAGAATTCAGCATGTCTGATCCGGTATCCAGGTCATCCCAACTCCGGTTTGAGCTAACCGGTCATCTTGAATTTGACGGGTTTTTAACATATCAGGTAAAAGTTACTGCTCCGGCTACAACACCGGTGGAGGATATCTCCTTTCAGATACCCATTTGTTCTGACCGGGTACAGTATATGCTCGGACTAGGCCGGCAGGGAGGGGTGGCACCGGAACGGTTCACTTATCTTTGGGATCCCTTTTATAATTGTGACGGTCCCTGGCTCGGTTCAGTCAATGCCGGATTGCAGGCTACTTTCAGAGCGGAGAATTATGAACGCCCGCTGAACACCAATTTTTATCACGAGAAGCCGCTGAATATGCCTCCTTCATGGTTTAACGGGGGTAAAGGAGGAATCAGACTTGAACGAAAAAATCCGGTTTACCGGGTAACTGCATACTCCGGAAAGCGCACGATTGCACCGGGAGATACATTGCATTTTGATATACATTTGTTGATCACTCCGTTTCGCCTGATAAATACTCAGAAACAGTGGCATGACCGTTATTATCACAGTTTCAAGCCACTGGATACGGTTGCTGCAGTGGGGGCCAATACCATTAACGTGCACCACGCCACAGAAATAAATCCAAACATCAATTATCCGTTCATGAAAAGCGGTGAAATGAAAGCTTATATTGATGCCGCCCATCAGCGGAATTATAAAGTAAAAATATATTATACTGTCAGGGAACTTTCGAATATCTGCCCCGAGATCTGGGCGTTGAAATCCCTGGGTGATGAGATCCTTTCTTATGGACCGGGTGGTGGATTTTCCTGGTTGCAGGAGCATCTCGATGGAAATTACATTCCTGCCTGGTTTGTGCCTAAGTTAAAGGATGCTGCCATCATCAATTCAGGAGCATCCCGGTGGCATAACTATTATCTTGAAGGGCTTAACTGGCTGGTGCATCATGTGGGAATTGACGGTTTGTATATTGATGATGTGGCTTTTGACAGGAGTATTATGCTGCGGGCCAGGAAAATCCTGGAGCGTGGAAACCCTGCGCCACGGATTGACCTGCACTCGGCGAGCCAATTTAATCCACGGGATGGTTTTGTGAATTCGGCCAATCTTTATATGGAGCATTTCCCTTTTCTCGACCGTCTCTGGTTCGGGGAGTATTTTGATTATAATGCCGGTCCGGATTACTGGTTGACTGAAGTCTCCGGTATTCCTTTCGGTTTGATGGGAGAGATGCTGCAGGGTGGAGGTAACCGCTGGCGCGGGATGTTATACGGAATGACTTCCAGGGCGCCCTGGTCAGGGGATCCCACACCCTTATGGAGACTCTGGGATCAGTTTGGTATTCAGAAGAGTGAGATGATCGGTTACTGGGCGGATGACTGTCCGGTTAAAACCGGCAGGCCGGATGTACTGGCCACTGTGTACCAAAAGAAAGATGCTGCCCTGGTAGCTGTGGCTTCCTGGGCGCGCGGACCTGTAAGAATAGCGTTGCAAATCGATTGGGCGACATTAGGATTGGACTCTGACCGGGTGCGACTGATACTCCCTGAGGTTAAGGATTTTCAGAAGAGTGGTCAGATTGATCCCGCTTCTTCATTTACTATTCCCGAGGGGAAGGGATATCTGATCTGGATACAGAAAAAATAACACCTGTCTCATGAAAAAAATACCGGGTTTTTTATTAATCAGTTGGATTTTAATCCTCTACACGAGATCAGTTTCAGCTCAGGAGGGGGCTGTTTTCAGAACGCGTCAGGATTACTATACTACCGAACGGTCTGGAGAAGTCATGTTTCGCTTCCCTACGGAATTAAGAGGGCAAAAGGTGAAACTGATCCTCGGGCTTGACTCACGAACGGTAGTTAAACTGGATACGATGGCCCCCGCGGATCTCTTCAGGATCCCTCTTTCTATCTCCGGTCTTACCCCGGGTCATCATGAATTGGTGGCATGGGTTGAGAAGGGACAGGGATCCATTGAATTAAGAACTCCGCTGAAAATTCTGCCTCCACAGGCCAATGCCGTTAAAATCGATCGTTACACCGGCAGCCTGATAGTCAATGACCTGCCCTGGTTTCCATTTGGTTTCTATTGTTATTCGCCGGTACAGCCCACCCTGGCCGAAGAAGAGGTGGTCAGGGGATTTAATCTGATGTCACCTTACCAGCGGATTAATCCGGGTACGGTAAAAGAGCGTGAAGCTTACATGGATCGTTGTGCTGCACTGGGGATGAAAGTACATTACCAGTTAATTTCCATAGCAGGCAGAGGGGGTATTGGTTCGACTCATATCAGTGGATTATCCCCGAAAGACCGGTGGGATTTGCTGCATTATGAAGTGGAGCATTTTAAAAATCATCCCGCTTTGCTTGCCTGGTATATTTCAGATGAGCCAACCGGCCATGGAGCCAGTCCGGATACTTTAAAAAAGATCTATGAGAAAATTAAATCATGGGATCCTTACCATCCGGTTACGATTGTGTTCATGGCACCCCGCCAGGCCAGGCGCTATGCCGGTGCCATGGATATTGTGATGGCAGATCCTTACCCGATACCCCGCGGCAGCGTGATTGAAGTGGGGTCGGTGACCGAAAATCTGCACCGTGAGTTCCGGTATGAGAAACCGGTATGGATTGTACCGCAAGCCTTTGGTGGCAGCGAGTGGTGGTCGCGTGAACCGGACCCCGGAGAATTACGGGCAATGACTTATCTGGCTCTTGTCAGAGGGGCTACCGGTATACAATACTTTGTAAGAAAGGCACCGAATGGATTTCCGAAATCTCTTGTAACTTGGTCGGAGTGCGGTAAAATGGCCCTTGAAGTGGCTGAAATGACTCCTTATTTACTTCGGGGAGAACCGGTCCCGGAATTGCAGTCGGAGAGCCAGGGGCTCTGGATAAACGGCTGGGAACTGAATGGGAATGTGATGGTGGTGGTGGTCAATACACGCAACCAGCCCCGCGAGTGCCGCATCACTTTTCCCAAACGATGTCAGGCAGTAAATGTTGAAGAGCCGTTTGAACACAGGGCTCTGACTGTTCAGAACGATACTTTGACTGATTGGATCGGTCCTCTGGGAACACAAGTGTACCGGGTCAGCAGTATCCTGCCGGCAGCGGGGGATGAAAACCTTCTGGAAGATCCCGGTTTTGAAGATACCCATAGTTACGGAGTCCCTGCCCGTTGTTATATTTTAACCGGGAATGACCGGGGCGCGACCGCGTTTCTGGATACCCGGCTGGCAGTTGAAGGGAATCACTCTCTGAGGGTGACTACACCGACTGCAGACGAAGGTCTGGGCTTTTCGTTTTTCCCGGTTTCTCTCAACAGCGGACAATCATACCGGTTTACCATTTATGCCCGTCCGGATACAATGAGCTGGCTACCGGTCAAAAAAACATTCTGGCAGAGACTTTTCCATATTAATAAGGATACACCGAGAAACTTCAGTATCCGGTTGGGAGATTATGCCAATTATCATTTTACCCTAAAGCCCGGATGGCATGAATACACTTTTTACCTGACCATTCCTGAAGGGGGAGGCGGGCAGGTTAAAATAAATCCGCAGCTCAAATTGCTTGGTCAGGGAACGGCATGGTTTGATGCCATGAGTCTGGTAGAGGATCCGGTAATCGGATACCGTATTGATGAGGCGCGTAAACGGTTTACAATTGAATTGGCAACTTCTTCAGAAGGAGTACAATTACGGTATAATATCGACAATCGGTTGCCGGTCTCATCAGATCCGCTCTATTTCAATCCATTTCCCGTTGACCATACCGCAGTCATCAGCACCGGGATTTTTCTTGGTGATTCATTGTTGACTTACACTCAAAAAAGTTTCAGTGTACATCTGGCCATGGGGCGGGAACCGCAGTATGAACATCCTTATGTAGCCCGTTATTCGGCAGGCGGGCGTATGGGATTGACTGACGGGGTCAGCGGATCACTTAATTACCTTGATGGCAGGTGGCAGGGATTTAACGGGCAGGATATGGCTGTAATTATTGATCTGGATACCCTCACACCGGTGCACCGGGTCACTTTGGGATCTTTGCAGGTAACCGCTTCATGGATCTTTGCTCCACTATCGGTCAGAGTGGAGGGTTCAGCTGATGGAACTAATTACCGGTTACTGGGCGAGGTGTCGTCAAAGACGGATGAACATACATCCGGACCGGTGAGGGAAGATTTTAAGGTCGAATTGAAAGGTAAACCGGTCCGTTTTTTAAAAATCAGGGCTGTAAACCGCAAGATTTGTCCGGATTGGCACCGAGGCCATGGCAAACCGGCATTTATTTCTGTGGATGAACTGACTGTTGAATAACTAAACAACTAAACGAATAAACAGTTCTCAAGTTGTCGGGTTGGATATTGGATATTGGATGTTAGATATTAGA
>Ga0190359_1000992_pt1 | contig 18517 bp, 14 predicted proteins | sample 48721823_MG_FD_161269 | JGI IMG/M metagenome (GOLD analysis project Ga0190359, IMG submission 161269) | Hydrothermal vent microbial mat bacterial communities from Southern Trench, Guaymas Basin, Mexico - 4872-18-2-3_MG | ecosystem: Environmental > Aquatic > Marine > Hydrothermal vents >... | reverse complement strand
CGGAGAAGGACTGACGGTTATTGAATGGGCAGAGAAAATTGAAAATTTTTTGCCCAATAATCATTTGAAAATTAATATTAAATTTAACAATTATTGTAAAAGAACAATTTCCTTTTTCCCTCAGGGTGATAGATTTGAAATGTTTTTAAGGGAGCTAATTAAAATTGAAAATTTTAGGGATTGATACCTCTACCAAGATCTGTAGTTTGGGTTTAGTTGAAGAAAATAATATTCTTGCTGAATACAATCTCAGTAGTTATTACCAAAGAACTTCTTCTATTTTAGTGTCTACTATAAAAGATATGTTAGAAGGGGTGGACTTAAAATTATCTGACCTTGACGGTATTGCGGTATCTATAGGTCCTGGTTCTTTTACCGGACTTAGAATAGGCTTAGGAGTGGCAAAGGGTTTATCTTATGCCTCTTCTATACCATTATTGGCAATTCCTACATTAGATGCTTTAGCATTTTCTTTGAAGGGGATACCTTTTTTAGTTTGTCCTATTTTAGAATCTAAAAGAGATGAAGTATACAGTGCTGCATTTCGGGAAGTAGATGCTTTAGATAAGGTTGTAGATTATAATTGTGGAAATATTGATAGTCTGTTATCAGAATTATCTTCTTTAAACGAGAAGATAGTTTTTATTGGTGAGGGTATAATAAAATATCGAAAGATTATAGAAGAAAGACTAGGTAGAAAAGCCTTATTTGTTGGCCCGCATTTAGCGTTGCCTCGAGGTGTAAATGTTGCTTTTTTGGGTTTAGAAAAACTTAGAAGAGGGGAAGTAGAAAATATTTATACTCTTCCACTTTTATATCTTAGGAAATCTGAAGCGGAGATTATTTGGGAGAAAAAATCCAAGTAATAAATAATGATTAATGTTAATTATAATTTATCAAAAATTATTGTTAGACCAATGGAGTTGGATGATTTAGAAGAAGTATTGAATATAGAAAAAAAATCTTTTCCTAATCCTTGGACTTATAATATTTTCTACTATGAATTAACCCAAAATAAATATGCTAAATATTTTGTTTTAGAAAAAAATAAAGAAATTATCGGTTATCTTGGGCTTTGGTATAAAGGTAGAAGCTTCCATATTTCCAATATTGCTATTAACGAGAGATGGCGTAAGAGGGGATACGGTGGAAGCTTTTTAAAGTTTATCGAAAAAATAGCATCTAAACATAAGATAAAAGATGTATCTTTAGAAGTAAGAAGATCAAATCTTATTGCTCAGAATATGTACAGAAAATATGGATATAAAGTAATAAGAATTAGAAAAAATTATTATCAAGATGAAAAAGAAGACGCCTTAGTTATGAAAAAGAAATTGAATTAGAAGAATCAGCATATAAAGAATCGTATCTCGGGATGATAGGTAGCCGGGTAGATAATTTAACAGTTACCTGTTGGAGAATTAAAATCAAACCGATTAATTTACATCAGCTAACTCTCATATTACAATTAAGAACTTATATTTGAAATTAACGACTATTTACTATTCACCGACTACTAAATAATTGGTTAATTGGATAATTGGTGAATCGGTCAATTAATAAATTAGTACTTTTTTTATACAGAAGGGAAAGAATTAAATGTCAGATTTAATATTGGGAATCGAAACTTCTTGTGATGAGACCGCAGCTGCTATAGTAGAAAATGGAAAGAAAATAATTTCTAATGTAGTAGCTTCTCAAGTTACTGTCCATCAGAAATATGGAGGAGTGGTTCCCGAAATTGCTTCTCGTAAACATATGGAATTTATAATTCCAGTAATTGACAAAGCACTATGTATTGCTGAAAAAAAATTAGATGATTTATCAGGTATTGCAGTAACTTGTGGCCCAGGGTTGATAGGGTCTCTTTTAGTCGGATTATCTGTGGCCAAGGCAATAGCCTATACTCGAGATATCCCGTTTATTGGCGTAAATCATTTGGAAGCCCATATATATGCTAATTTTTTAGAACATAAAGAATTAACGCCTCCTTTTATCTGTCTAATTGTATCAGGGGGGCATACATCTTTAATATATATGAAAGATTTTGGGGAATATAAATTATTGGGCCAGACTAAAGATGATGCAGCGGGAGAAGTTTTTGATAAAATTTCCAAAGTATTAAATTTGGGCTATCCCGGTGGGCCAATAATCGAGAAATTAGCTAAAAGAGGTAATTCTTCAGCCATAAAATTTCCGCGTCCCTTTTTAAATAATAAAGACTATGATTTTAGCTTTAGTGGACTCAAGACTTCAGTGATTTATTATATAAGAAAATTAAGAAATGAAAATAAAGTTTTGCAAGTTGAAAATATTTTGGCTTCCTTTCAGCAAGCAGTAGTAGATGTGCTAACAGAAAAGACTATTAATGCAGCGCAAGAATTTAAAACAAAAAAGATTATTTTGGCAGGAGGAGTTGCTGCTAATAATACATTAAGAAAGAATATTAAAGAAAAAGCTAAAATGTTAAATATTGAAGTTTTTTATCCATCACTTTATTTATGTACTGACAACGCAGCAATGGTAGCCTCTGTTGGATATTTTAAACTAAGAGACAATAAAAAATCATCTCTAAAATTAGATGCTATTTCACGGTTACCATTAGCTAGAAAAAAATATTAAATAGGAGAAAAATGTAATAAAATTGCTGATAATAGGTTTATTTGGTAAAAAATAGCGAGATATTGGGAATAATAAGATTTGCTTTTCAAAAATAGTTTGTATAATATATAAAAGGTTTTAGCACTCTCATATTAAGAGTGCTAATTAATTTAAAAATATTAATATGTTAAGGAGGTTTTAAAAAAATGAAGATCAAAGGCTTAAAACCATTAGGAGACAGGGTATTAATAAAACCTATTTTCGAAGAAGAGAAAAGTAAAGGAGGAATTCTACTTCCTGATACCGTCTCCAAAGAAAAACCGCAGATGGGAGAAGTATTAGCAGTTGGTCCTGGTGGTACTGATAAAGAAGGTAAAGTTGTTCCCATGACCGTAAAAGTGGGAGATAAGGTAGTTTACGCGAAATACTCAGGGACCGATATTAAAGGAGATGATGAAGAAGAATACCTTATTTTAAGCGAAAAGGATATTTTGGCTATTTTCGAAGAGTAAGATTATAAAATATCTAAATTCAAAAACTAAAACATTTTTCGCATTTATTAAAAATAAAATTAAATATAAAAGGAGGATAGATAAATGGCGAAACAATTTTTATTCGAAGAAGAATCAAGAAGAGCCTTGGAAAAAGGAGCAAATATATTAGCCGATAGTGTAAAGATTACTTTAGGACCAAAAGGACGAAACGTGGTTTTAGATAAAAAATTTGGTTCACCCACTATTACCAATGATGGAGTTACCATTGCTCGAGAAATTGAAGTTGAAGATCCCTTTGAAAATATGGGTGCGCAGTTTGTTAAGGAAGTAGCGACTAAAACTAATGATATAGCTGGAGATGGAACGACTACTGCTACAGTTTTAGCTCAGGAAATTATTCATGAAGGTTTGAGAAATGTGGCAGCAGGAGCAAATCCTATTATGGTAAAGAGAGGGATTGATTTAGCAGTAGAACGTGCTGTTGATGAGATTAAAAAATTAAGTATCGAAGTTAGTGATAAAGAATCAGTAGCTAGTGTAGCTTCTATTTCAGCTGCGGATAAAGAAATTGGAGAAATAATTGCTGATGCAATGGAAAAAGTAGGGAAAGACGGAGTTATAACTGTCGAAGAATCCAAAACTTTAGGCACTACTTTAGAAGTAGTAGAAGGGATGCAATTTGACAAAGGCTATATTTCACCTTATATGGTAACTGATGCCGAGAGAATGGAGGCTGTTCTTGATGACCCTTATATATTGATAACTGATTCTAAAATAAGTAATATGAAAGGATTATTGCCTATTTTAGAAAAGACTGCTCAGACAGGCAAACCTTTACTTATTATTGCTGAAGATGTTGAAGGAGAGGCCTTAGCAACTTTAGTAGTAAATAAAATTCGGGGTACATTAAATTGTGTTGCTGTGAAGGCTCCGGGTTTTGGTGATAGAAGAAAAGAGATGTTAGCGGATATTGCGGTGGTTACTGGAGGCCAAGTAATTTCCGAGGAATTAGGTCTTAAATTGGAAAATGCCGAGCTTAATATGTTGGGGACCGCTCATCAGGTAAAAGTGAATAAAGAAGATACTATAATAGTCGGAGGAAAAGGTGATACCAATGAAATCAAAAAACGGGAAGCTCAACTCCGTACACAAATAGAAGAAACAACCTCTGATTATGATCGGGAAAAATTACAGGAAAGATTAGGAAAGTTAGTAGGTGGAGTAGCAGTTATTAAGGTAGGAGCAGCTACCGAAACCGAACTTAAAGAAAAGAAACATCGAGTTGAAGATGCCCTATCTGCTACTAAAGCAGCAGTAGAAGAGGGAATTGTTGCTGGTGGTGGTACAGTTTTAGTAAATATTATTCCAGCATTAGAGGAGTTAAAATTAGAGGGAGATAAACAGATTGGTGTAGAGATTATCAAAAAAGCCTTAGAAAAACCAGCAAAACAAATTGCAACTAACGGTGGTTATGAAGGTTCGGTAATTGTAGAGAAATTAAAATCCAAAGAAAAAGGTATTGGCTTTAATGTCAGCGTTGGGGAATTTGTTGATATGGTAAAAGAAGGAATTGTTGACCCAGCTAAGGTTACCAGATCAGCTTTACAAAATGCCGCCAGTATCGGAGGAATGATTCTTACCACTGAATGTTTAATTACCGATAAGCCTGAAGAAAAGAAAGAGGGAGCAATGCCTCCAGGTGGAATGCCTCCAGGTGGAGGAGGAATGTACTAAATTAAATAGAAATACGAACTTAAAAAGCCTCTATATTTAACAGTATAGAGGCTTTTTAAGTTTTGTTAATTGTTTTATTTATAATTCATCGATTAATAAAATTTTCAGGCAAATAAACTCCCCTGAACCTCCGATGCTCTTAAATAGGTTAGCAAATCGGTAGATTAATTAATTATCTCTTCTACAGGATAGTATTTTAAATTGAAAACCTCTGCCACGGGTTTGTAAGTAATCTTACCATTGATGATATTTAATCCTTTAGCTAGGGCTTTATTTTCCTTAATTGCTTTTATATAGCCTTTATTGGCAATCTCTAAAGCATAAGGAAGAGTAGCATTGGTTAAAGCAAAAGTAGAAGTTCTGGCAAAGGCTCCAGGCATATTGGTAACACAATAGTGTAATACATTGTGAACCTTATAAACTGGTTCACTATGAGAAGTAGGTTTACTCGTTGCTATACATCCTCCTTGATCGATGGCTACATCTACTATAACAGAATTTGGTTTCATCTTCTTTACCATCTCTTCAGTCATTAGTTTTGGAGCTTCTGCCCCAGGGATTAAGACTGCCCCAATTACGGCATCAGCATCTTTAGTCTCTTCCTCAATATTATGTTGATTGGAAACTATTAGCTTAATATTTTTTGGTAAGACATCATCTAAGTATCTTAACCTTCTAATATTTATATCAAGTAAAGTAACATTTGCACCTATACCAGCGGCTACCTTAGCGGCATTAGTACCTACAGTTCCCCCTCCTATTACTACAACTTTGGCTGGACTAACTCCAGGAACACTACCCATCAATACCCCTCTCCCGCCATAGGGTAGGGCGAGATAATAAGCTGCAATATGAGCCGCCATTTTTCCCGCTACTTCGCTCATAGGTGCTAACAGTGGTAAATAACCGTCTTCTGTTTGCACAGTTTCATAGGCAATACAAATAACTTTTCTATCTATCATAGCTTTAGTTAGTTCTAAAGAAGAAGCAAAATGAAAGTAAGTAAATAGTATTTGATCAGCTTTTAAGAGGTCATATTCAGAAGGTAGAGGCTCTTTTACCTTCATAATCATATTCGCTCTATCAAATACTTCTTGGGCAGTTTCAATTATAGAGGCTCCAGCTTGGCTGTATTCTATATCTTCAATTCCACTTTCTACACCAGCTGTTTTTTGGACCAGTACTTTATGCCCTGCTTGGCAGAAAGCTTTTACTCCGGCAGGAGTGATGGCTACCCTATTTTCATTATTTTTGATTTCTTTAGGGATACCAATTATCATTATTTTTTTAATTTCCTCCTTATTGGTTAATAGAAAAAGAAGAGGGGGAGATTACACCTCCCCCTCTAAGCTTTATCTTATCCTAAGAGTTCTGGTTTAGAGAAGTATTCTCTTACTTCCTTAGCCATTATACCACTTAAAAAGATTAGCCCAATTAAATTAGGAATAGCCATTGCTCCATTAAGGGCATCAGTAAGTAACCAAACAAAAGGGATTTCTACTATCGAACCTAAAAAAGCTACAATAACAAAAAGCCAGGCGTAAGGTTTTACTACTATTGGACCAAAGATATAACGGGCACATTGTTGACCATAGTAACACCAGGTGATGATAGTAGAATAGCCAAATAATAAGGAACCGAGGGCAACAATAGGACCACCTATCCCTCCCAATACGGAACCAAAGGCATGAGCAGTAAGAGGTGTACTGGTTAGTCCTGTACCCAAAGATTTAGTAATAACGATAACAATAGCAGTCATAGAACAGATAATTAGAGTATCAATCATAACTCCTATCATAGCAATAGTCCCTTGGCGGACTGGATGTTTGGTCTGAGCAACAGCGTGAGCGATACTAGCACTTCCTAAACCAGCTTCATTAGAGAATATGCCTCTTGCTACTCCAAACCTCATGGCTTGAGCTACTGTGGCTCCGGCAAATCCACCAAAAGCAGCCCTTCCAGTAAAGGCTGATCTGAATATTTCTCCAATAGCCCAGGGGAGTAGGTTGATTTTAACTATTATTATAATTAATGCTCCGGCAATATAGAATATAGCCATAAAAGGAACCAGCTTTTCAGTGACCTCGCCGATTCTCTTAATACCACCTACAACTACTATCCAGACTAAAAAGGTTATTACTACTCCTGTTAAGGTAACAGGTATACTGAATACACTTTTACCAACTGCCGCCATTGAATTGGTTTGAACTGCATCTCCAATTCCAAAAGCACAGATTGCTCCAAAGAGGGCAAATAACCAACCCAACCATTTTTGTCCTAGACCCCTTTCGATAGAGTACATTGAACCACCGGCATAGGCCCCATCTTTATCTTTTATTCTGTATTTTACACCTAAGGTTGCTTCACACATTTTAGTACACATTCCAAATAGAGCGGTAATCCACATCCAAAGTGCTGCCCCAGGACCACCTGCGGCTAAGGCAGTAGCTACCCCGGCAATATTACCATTTCCTACAGTAGCTGCTAAAGTAGCAGTTAAAGCTTGGAAGGGAGTAATTTCTCCTTCTCCACGTTGAGTTACATCTTTCTTAAAAGCACCTTTAAAGATTAATTTCCATGCATAACTTGAATGTAAAAATTGGGGGAATCCTAAGCGGATAGTTAAGAATATTCCAGTTCCAACTAATACTACCATCATGGGTGGTCCCCAGACAAAATTATCAAGGATAGTTAAAAAATTCATTATAGCAGTCATAATAGAGGCCTCCTTACTTAAATTGTATTAATTATATTTATAATACTAATTTTGTTTACCTAAGCAGGAGTTAAAAAGTACTGCCTTTTCATCGAAAAAAATAATTTATACTGCTAGCATCAAACGAATTTCTATGATTAGATTGCTCTAATATCACCTCCTTTTGGTAAGGTTAATTTACCTATTGATTTATTTTGACCATCTCCTTTTTTTAGATTTTAACGTTTAATTTATTGGGAAATATGGTAGTAGTTTTATATACATTTTTGATTATAATTTAATCATTGAATAGGCTAATAGACAGGCAAGACGCCTGTCTTATGATTTTTTGTTAAATTATTGAATTAGCAAGTCGGTTAATTGATTTTTCTATATTCTTTATTTTCTTTATTAATTATTATTTAATTACTAAATTGGAGAATTGGAGAATTGGTTAATTAACTCATCTTTTATTAAATGGTGCAAGGAAGGGTATATCTACAACTTCAGCTTCTATCTCTTTATTTCTAATAATTATATCTACTTTGGTACCTTTATCAGTGTAGGGAAGGTCTAAGATGGCCATAGCATATACCTTTTTTAATGATGGGCAATAATTTCCAGAAGTGATATACCCAATTTTTTTATTGTTCTTTCTTACTTCCATTCCGTGTCGGGGAATGCCACCTTGAGGAACAAAAAGACCTACCATCTTTCTGCTAATTCCTATTTCTTTTATTTTAAGCAGTGCTTCTTTTCCAATAAATTTTTCTTTGTTAAACTTTACTGTCCAGCCTTGACCGCTCTCCAAAGGATTTACAGTTTCATCAATATCATTGCCATAAAGCCAGTAACATACTTCAAATCTAGTAGTGTCTCTTGCTCCCAATCCACAGGGTTTTATAGCGAATTTCTCTCCTTCTATCAAAATACCCTTCCAAATATCTATTATATCTTGAGGTTCAAAGGTATAGATTTCGAAACCATCTTCTCCAGTATAACCAGTTCTTGAGATAAGAATTTTCTTTCCAAATAGTTCACCGAAAATAAATTTAAAACGCTTCAATTCTTTAAGGGGAATTGCCCCTTTTACCAGAGGTTCTAATAATTTTCCTGAATCAGGGCCTTGAACTGCTACCTCACCGTAGTCTTTGCTTTTATTAAATATCTCTACATCAAAATCACCTTTATTTTTTACCATCCATTCATAATCTTTAATTGAATAATTAGGTGAGGCATTTACTACTAAAAGCACAAAATCGTCTCTTATCTTATAGACAAAGAGGTCATCAACTTGACCGCCATGAGGGTAACATAAAGGGGAATATTTTATATCTCCATCCTTCATATTCATTATCGAATTGGTTACCAGATAATCAGTGAAGGGAAGGGCATCTTTTCCTTTCAATTCGATCTCCCCCATATGTGAGACATCAAAGATACCCACTCGTTCTCTAACAGCAAAATGTTCTTCAATAATACTGGTATATTGTACTGGCATATCAAAACCATCAAACGGTATCATACGAGCCTTTAATTTTAAATGCTCCTTATGCAGAGGAGTCAATAATAATTTTTCCATTTCTATACCTCCTTATTAAAATTCAATATTTTCATCTGTATACTTTAATTCATCTTTCAATTTTAATTCATCATCATAGGTCAAAATTGCTCTCTTGGCAGCCAAAGCATCATTAACTCTTCTGATGGGAGTAATGTGGGGAGCAGTAGTTAACAATTCGGGGTTGGTCTTGGCTTCATTAGAAATTTTTATCATAGCCTCTATAAATTTATCTAACGTTTCTTTGCTCTCTGATTCTGTTGGTTCTACCATTATAGTTTCTTCAGCGTATGGTTCAAAATGAGGGAAATAAATAGTGGGTGGATGCATTCCATAATCCATTAATCTCTTAGCAATATCTAAGGTTTTTACTCCATATTTTTTATACTCTTTCCCTGTAACTGTACATTCATGTCCACAATAACGGTCATAAACTGGTTTATAATATTTTTTCAACTTAGCCAAAACATAATTAGCGTTGATTACACTGGTTTCCGAAGCATTATAAAGACCATCAGGACCCATACTAAGAATCCAGGCATAAGTTTTAACCAATACTGAGAAATTAGACCAGAAGGCTCTCACCATACCGATACTCTTTTCTCCTACATCTTTCCAGTAATATCTTTTCTTGACTGAATCAAAGGCCACGATAGGAGTGGGGAGGAAGGGAATAAGATTTTTCTTTACTCCGATAACTCCTGCACCTGGTCCTCCACCTCCATGGGGAGTAGAAAAAGTTTTATGGAGATTAAGATGAACGACATCAAAACCAGCGTCTCCAGGTCGGATGATTCCCAGGGAAGCATTAAGATTAGCTCCATCATAATAGAGTAAACCGCCTTTACCGTGGATTATCTTTTCAATTTCTTCTATTCCTTCATCGTATAATCCTACAGTATTGGGGTTAGTCAGCATTAACCCTACAGTATCTTCGTCCATTAATTTAGCCAATTCTTTTAAATCTATTGTTCCTCTTTCATTTGATTTTACCTCTACTACCTGAAAACCAGCCATAGCTGCAGAAGCAGGATTAGTACCGTGGGCAGAATCAGGAATTAGCATTTTATGCCGTGTTTCTCTACGGTCAATAAAATATTTTCTCATAATGAGCACACCAGTTAATTCTCCGTGTGCACCGGCAGCAGGGGCCATAGTATAATCGTCCATTCCAGTTATTTCACAGAGTAATTTGTTTAAGTTATAGGCAATTTCTAAACAACCCTGTACTGTTTCTTCGGGGGCAAAGGGATGAGCATAAACAAAATTACTTAATGAAGCTAATTTTTCATTAATTTTAGGATTGTATTTCATAGTGCACGAACCTAAAGGATAGAACCCGTCGTCAAGGCCGTAGTTTAATTTAGAGAGTTTAGTAAAGTGCCGAATAACATCTACTTCAGAGACTTCGCTAAGTAATTTTTTATCCCGGCTAATAGCGTATTCAGGTAAATATTTTTCAATATTAATATCCTCAAATAAATCTTGAGGTAAGGAATAACCATTTCTTCCTTTTACACTTTTTTCAAATATTAATTTCATTTTTATCACTCCTTATTCCGTAAGAATATTGGCAACTTTATTTAAATCATCCCTATTTAATATTTCAGTTACCGCAAAGAGTAGGACATTCTTTAAGTTTTCTTCTTTATAAAGTTCGCAAATTTTAAGAGGAGGAATAAAATTATTCTCTAATAATTTTGTATCAATAGTAGGTATATCTTCTTTACACTTGAGGAGAAATTCATTATAAAAGGGATAATCAAACACTTTTTCAAATTTCCCGGACTTTAACAGTAAATTTTCTAAATAATGAGCAGATTTAGTATTTACGAGAGAGATTTGATAAAGGCCTTCGGTGCCTAATAAAGAAAGGAAAATATTTGCAGCCATTACATTTAAATTATGGTTAGTGCAAATATTAGAAGTTGCTCTTTCTCTCCTTATATCTTGTTCTCGAGCACGCATAGTCATTACGAAAACACGTTTTCCGTCCACATCAACTGTTTCTCCTACGATTCTCCCAGGAAGTTGCCTGATAAATTGTTTTTTAGTTGCTAAATAAGCATTATAGGGTCCGCCGAAATTTAAGTCCATCCCGAAAGACTGAGCATTTCCCACTACAATATCTACATTCATTTCGCCAGGAGCTTTTAAAATTCCCAAAGACATACTTTCTGCAATTACATCAATTAATAAAATACCTTTGGAATGAGCTATTTCAGAAATTTCAGCTACTTTTTCTATACCTCCAAAGAAATTAGGACTTTGAATAATAACTGCCGCTACATCTTCCTTAACTAAGGTATTTAACTTTTCTATATCAACCAAGCCATTATTATAAGGCATTTCAATAATTTCTGGATTATGAGGTGCTACATAGGTTTTAAGTGTTTCTCGGTAATGGGGATGTAATAAATTTGATACAATTATTTTATTTTTATGGGTTAATCTTAAAGCCATTAAAGCTGCTTCACCTGTTGCTGAGGCACCGTCATAGATAGAAGGAATTACCACTTCCATCTTGGTAAGTCGAGAAATATAACTTTGATACTCAAATATTGATTGAAGTGTCCCTTGGCTTAATTCAGCCTGATAAGGGGTATAACAGGTCCAAAATTCTTCTCTTTGTAAGAGAAATTTTTCTGCTTCTGGAATATAATGTCGGTAGGCACCGGCACCTACTAAAGGTTTTAGTAAAAAAAAATTGGAATTTTTCTGAGCGATATGATAGATTTTATCTTCTAGTTCACTTTCTGTCATTGCTTCTGGGATATTTAATTTTTCTTTTAGCCTAATATTTTTAGGAATAATTTTAATTAATTCTTCAAAAGAAGTAACTCCAATCTCTTTCAACATCTCCCTTTTTTGTTCATCGGTATTTGGGATATATTTCATTTTACTATACCTCTGTTCTATTATTCTTTTCTATATTCAGAATATTCTTGAGCACCCATCAGATTCTTTAAGTCGTCTTTATTATCTATTTTAATTTTAGCAATCCAACCCTCTCCGTAAGGATCTTTATTTATAATAGAAGCATCATCTAATAATTTTTCATTCACTTCAGTCACCTCTCCACTAACTGGGGCATTTACATCAGATACAGCTTTGACTGATTCAATAGTAGTAAGTATTTCACCTTGCTTTAATTTTTTACCCATTTCTACTTTTTCAAGATAAACAATATCCCCAAGTTGATCTTGGGCATAATCAGTAATTCCTATTGTTCCAATATTATCTTCTACTTTTAACCATTCATCACTTTTAGTATAATATAAATTCTCAATAACTTTATTTGTCATTTTTTATCTTTCCTCCATTCATTTTATTTTATAATTATTTTATTAATTTTTTACTAGGCATAATGTATGGTGTACCTACGTACTATACTATAAGTTATCAAATATTCTGACTTTCACCTCCCCAACTATATACTCTACACTATCAAGGTGTATGGTAATATGCACCTTGCTAACAATAACTAACGAGTGTTCACTAAAGACTATCTAGAACAATCCCACTGTATTCCCTTCTTCATCAATATCCACCTTAGTAGCTGCCGGTACCGAAGGTAAACCTGGCATAGTCATCATTGTCCCTAAAAGGGGATAGAGGAAGCCTGCACCAACCGAGGCGCGAACATCTCTAATGGGTACACGGAAATTACGAGGTCTACCTTTAACTGAGGGTTCATGAGATAAGGAAAGATGAGTCTTAGCCATACAGATAGGGAGTTTATCAAAGCCAACATCGGTATAGAGCTTGACCTTCTTTTCCGCCAGAGGGGTATAATCTACACCTTCTGCCCCATAGATTTTGGTAGCAATAGTCTTAATCTTTTCTTTTATGGATAGATCTAAAGGGTAAAGATGGTGAAAATGATTGGGTTTTTTGGTAGCCTCTACTACTGCCTCGGCTAATTCAATTCCTCCTTCTCCTCCTTTAGCCCAGACCTCATGGGTAACTGCGGCTACCGCTCCGGCAGCTAAGGCCTTCTCTTTAACTAGCTCAATCTCCGCTGGGGTATCGGTAGTGAAACGGTTAATGACTACTACGGGAGGTACTCCGTGTAAAAGAACATTTTCTACCTGTTTCTCTAAATTTTCACAACCTTTAGCTACTGAGTCTAAATCTTCTCTTGCTAAGGCTTCCTGATCTAAAGGTTTACCAGCTACTACTTTAATTGCTCCTCCGTGCATTTTTAAAGCCCGGATGGAACAGACTACTACTGCGGCATCTACTTTAAGGCCACTGGTGCGACATTTGATATTACACATTTTTTCAAAGCCCATATCAGCCCCGAATCCTGATTCGGTGACCACATAATCAGCTAATTTGCAGGCAATAAGGTCGGCTAGGACAGAGTTGTTCCCATGGGCGATATTGGCAAAAGGACCACAGTGCATCAGACAGGGACCGTGTTCTAAAGTCTGGATGAGGTTAGGTTTTAAGGCCTCTTTTAGAAGGACAGTCATTGCTCCTGCGGCCTTTAGGTCTTCGGCAGTTACCGGTTTACCCTCAGTAGTATAGGCTACAGTCATTCGCCCTAATCTTTCCCGAAGGTCGAAGATATCAGTAGCTAAAGAGAGGATAGCCATTACCTCTGAGGCAACGGTAATATCATAGCCGGTCTCTCGGGGGATACCATTGACTTTACCTCCCAGGCCGATGATAATATGACGTAAAGCTCGGTCAGAGATATCAACCACCCGGTTAATATTAATATTATGGATATCTATTCCCAATTGGTTACCCTTTTGGAGATGGGTATCCAACATCGCACAGAGGAGGTTATTGGCTGCCCCTACAGCATGGATATCTCCGGTAAAGTGTAGATTTAGATCTTCCATAGGGACTACTTGGGCATATCCTCCTCCAGCTGCTCCCCCCTTAATACCAAATACTGGTCCCATAGAGGGTTCTCGTAAGGTGTTGACTACTTTTTTACCTATTTTAGCCAGACCCTGACCTAACCCGATAGAGGTTACCGTCTTTCCTTCGCCAAGGGGAGTAGGGGTGATGGCGGTTACTACGATATATTTGGCTTGGGGTCTATCTTGTAGCCTTTTTAAGAGATCAGGGGAGACTTTAGCCTTGTATTTACCATAAAGGTCTAATTCTTCTTCTTTAATTCCGATGGATTCGGCGATTTCGATGATGGGTTTTAGTTTCGCCTCTTGGGCAATTTGTAGATCTGATTTCATGAGATACCTCCTAGATTTTTGTTTATATTTATTTTAAAAAATACTAAAAAAGACAGAAAAGGAATACATCAATAATATTATTCCTCCTCTGTCTTTTTACCTGAGAGATTTTTTCTATTGATAAACAAGAGAAAATTGCCCCTTCGGTGTTTTTCTAAAAAACTTTCCAGAGTTCTGTCCAGTATGGGTCCTTTTGCCTGAGAGTTTAAATGTATCAAACATTTTGCCCCTTCGGCTCCTTTTTTAAAAGAAAAGGTATCTTCCCATACCTTCATCCAGGTTATCATATTTAATTGAAGAAAGGTTTATTACAATTATTTAGCATCTTTTCTATTATCCTAAAATTTAAATATTTTGTTTGTGTATTAGAATTTGAAAAATTCCAATAGAGGAGATTCAGGGGGAGTTTGCTCCTCTGACCATCTTCCTATAATAATATTATACTACATTAATTTTAAAAATCCTTCTTTTTTTTAAAAAAGATAAAAAATTTTAAATTATTATAGCTACCGATTGAAGATATGTTATAATTATTACTGTAAATAAAGCAATTGTATAATAATTTCTTTTTACGTAATGTCTAATTAACGTATAGTATATAACGAAAAAAAGAAAACACAAACTAAGATCGTATATCGTTTTGGTATCTCATAGTATCTTGTATTTAGTTAGATACTATGTCAAAAGTTATTAGTTAAGTGAAAAAATAATACTTAACTAATCAATAAGGTAATTATATAGCTAATTGAAAATTAATGATTATTCACTAAAGACCGGTTTAAATTTAGATAAGCGGATTATTAAAATTTCATAGAATGGATTCTAAAAATATAGAAAGCAAAAATTATAAATTGGAGGGATTTATTTGAAAGAGGGGAAAAAAAGAGATTATATTGCAATCTTGGATTTTGGTTCACAATATACTCAATTAATTGCTCGTAGGGTAAGGGAAGCTAAGGTGTATTCTGAAATACTTCCCTATTGTATTAAACCAAGTAAATTATTAAAAAACCCACCAAAAGGAATCATTCTTTCTGGAGGTCCTGCTAGTGTGTATAATGACCAAGCACCAATTTGCGATACAGATATATTTCGGTTAAATATTCCTATATTGGGTATCTGTTACGGTGCTCAGTTAATAGCTCAGACTTATGGGGGAAAAGTATCTAAAGCTTCTCAAGCAGAATATGGGAAGGTAAGTATTATTTTAAATAATGATAGAGATATTTTTTGTGGATTTCCCACTAAAACTACTTGTTGGATGAGCCATCAGGATTTAATAGAAAATATTCCTTCAGATTTTAAAGTTATTGCTCGTAGCGAAAGTACAAAGACAGCAGCCATAGTGAATGAAGATAGAAAGATTTACGGACTCCAATTTCACCCAGAAGTAACTCATACTACTTTAGGAAAAAAAATATTTGAAAATTTTCTTTACAAGATATGCGATTGTCAACCAAATTGGGGTGTTGAGTCTTATATTAAACAGTCTGTGGAGGATATTAGAAATAAGGTGAAGGAAGATAGAGTAGTTGCTGGAGTAAGTGGGGGTATAGATTCTATGGTTGCAGCAATATTAACTCATCAAGCAATTGGTAAACAACTGTATTGCCTCTTTATTAATAATGGCTTATTAAGAAAGGGTGAAGTAGAAGAAGTACAGAAAATATTCAAGGATAATTTTGATATCAATTTAATTTACATTGACGCTTCTGAAAGATTTTTGGAAAAATTAAAAGGGGTAACTAATCCTGAAATAAAAAGAAAAATCGTGGGAGAAGAATTTATAAGAGTATTTGAAGAAAAAGCAAAAAGTATAGGAAGAGTAAAATATTTATTACAAGGAACTCTTTATCCAGATGTTATTGAAAGTATTTCCCTAAAAGGTCCTTCTTCAACAATAAAATCTCACCATAATGTAGGGGGATTGCCTGAAAAAATGAAACTCGGAGTTCTTGAACCTCTAAAATATTTGTTTAAAGATGAAGTAAGAAAAATTGCGAAAAAACTGAAATTGCCTGAAGAAATCATCTGGAGACAACCTTTTCCAGGGCCAGGCTTAGCTATTAGAATAATTGGACCAGTGGAAAAAGCAAAATTAAATATTTTAAGAAAAGCAGATGAGATAATTAAGCAGGAGATAATAGATGCAGGTTTGTATAAAAAAGTATGGCAATCTTTCGGCATCTTATTACCGGTAAAAAGTGTGGGAGTAATGGGAGATAGTCGAACCTATGAATTTACTTTAGTCTTAAGAATTGTAACCAGTGAGGATGGAATGACTGCTGATTGGGCGAAGATTCCCTATGCAGTATTAGGGAAGATATCTAATAGAATTATTAATGAAGTAGAAGGTATCAATAGGGTGGTTTTCGATATAAGTTCAAAGCCACCAGCAACAATTGAATGGGAATGAATAGTCGTTAGTGAATAGTGAATAGTAGTATATAGTAAAGAAAATAGGATTTAGGAGATAGAATTCTTAAATAACAAAATATCGAAAGGGTAGGTAGTATTTTTATGTCAACATTAGTAGTGGTTGGATCTCAATGGGGAGATGAAGGGAAAGGTAAAATAACTGACCTGCTTTCCGAGGAAGCAGAAATTATTGTTCGGTATCAAGGAGGATCTAATGCTGGTCATACAGTGGTAAAGGGTGATAAGCAATTTATCTTTCACCTCGTACCTTCTGGTATTTTACATCTTGGCAAGAAATGTTTTATTGGCAGTGGTGTAGTATTAGACCCCGAATCCTTACTGCAAGAAATAGGAGATTTAAGGAGAAAGGGGATAGAAATTGATGGCAACTTATTTATAGACTATAAAGCCCATGTGGTTTTACCTTATCATAGAACCTTAGATAGAATAAAAGAAGAAAGGAGAGGTAAGAATAAAATAGGGACCACCAAAAGAGGCATTGGCCCTGCCTATTTAGACAAGGTTTCGCGTAATGGGATAAGAATGGTTGACTTAATTGATGAAAAATCTCTATCGGAGAAATTAAAGATTAATCTTGATGAAAAGAACGAAATTTTTGAAAAGCTATACAGTATTAAGACATCTAAAGAAGAGCATAAAACTCTGGTAAAGAGATATCTAGAGTATGGGCGATTATTAAAAAGATATGTTGTTGATGTTTCTTTAATGATAAACCAGGCAATTGAAGAAGGTAAGAAAGTACTATTTGAAGGGGCTCAGGGGACTCTTTTAGATATTGATCATGGTACTTATCCCTATGTAACTTCCTCGAATCCAATAGCAGGTGGTGCTTGTACGGGAACTGGCATAGGGCCTACTAAAATAGATGGAGTTTTAGGAATAACCAAAGCCTATAGTACAAGAGTAGGAAGTGGGCCTTTCCCCACAGAAATAAAAGAGGAAATGGGAGAATATATTAGACAAAAGGGGGGGGAATTTGGAGCAACTACCGGAAGACCTCGAAGATGTGGTTGGCTTGATGCAGTTGTAGTAAACTACGCAGCCAGAATTAATGGGATGAATAGTATGGCCTTAACTAAAATAGATGTTCTAAGTAATATGGATAAGATCAAAATATGTACTTCGTATAAATATAATGATAAAATAATAAAGGAGTTTCCAGTTAATTTAGAAATTTTACAGAATTGTATTCCAGTATATGAAGAGATAGAAGGATGGAAAGGTGATATTTCCCAAGTAACTAAATATGAAGAACTTCCTAAACAATTAAAAATTTATATTAGCCGGATAGAAGAGTTAATAAAAACTAAAGTTGTTATAGTGTCTGTCGGTCCAAAAAGAAGCCAGACAATTTTTAGAGAAAAAATATTTAAATAAAAAATAAAAGTTAGTTAGTTGGTTACCTGGTTAGCTGGTTAAGAAATCAGAAGACAGAATCCAGTATTCAGAATTATTTTAGAATATAAGGTTACATTATCTTGTTAAGTTATTTTATATTCTTCTGACTCCTGACTACTGGCTCCTGAATTCTTAAATAAAATTACGGTTTTTCGCTTTTAGCGCTGAGTTATAGTTTAATTAGGACATGCATCTTGCTAATCCAAAACTATACGCTAAATGCTACCTGCTAATCTATATACTAACGACTATTCACTATTCACTAACGACTAAATGAGAGGTGATATTAATGATTGATAGATATTCTCTATCGCCTATGAAAAATATATGGGATGAGGAAAACAAGTATAAAATATGGTTTAAGATAGAGCTTTTAGTATGCGAAGCT
>Ga0190359_1000990_pt1 | contig 18537 bp, 16 predicted proteins | sample 48721823_MG_FD_161269 | JGI IMG/M metagenome (GOLD analysis project Ga0190359, IMG submission 161269) | Hydrothermal vent microbial mat bacterial communities from Southern Trench, Guaymas Basin, Mexico - 4872-18-2-3_MG | ecosystem: Environmental > Aquatic > Marine > Hydrothermal vents >... | reverse complement strand
TCTATTGTTCCTGCGTCCGGTGTCGGTAATCCCCAGACAAAAGCTATATACTCCTTATAAATTTCTCTGTTACTGAACTTCTCCGCTATCTTCCAATGGGCTTCATTATTCTTCGCAACAACAATGAGACCTGAAGTATCTTTATCAAGCCTGTGTACAATCCCCGGTCTGAACTCCCCTCCAGCATCACTCAGATTTCTGGTATAACCCAGAAGTCCACTAACGAGTGTTCCCTGCCAATGTCCGGCACCTGGATGAACGACAAGGCCTGGGGGTTTGTTCACAACTATGAAATACTCATCTTCATATATAATGTCCAGAGGAATATCTTCAGGGGTTATGTTAGGTTTTTCAGGCTCGGGTATCTCAACAGATACTACATCTCCAATCCTGACAGTATAGTTGGGTTTTACCTGCGCTCCGTTTACCCGTACTTTTCCTTCTTTTATCAGTTTGGAAATCTGATTCCTCGATACATCAATTCTTGAAGTAAGATATTTGTCTATTCTGACCTCACTTTTCCCATTTACCACGAGATTAAAAACACCTTTTTGAGGACTATCCATAAAATCTGAAAGTAGAATAAAACAGCCTACCTGGATTTGTTCTTACACTTCACACAGTGTTGAGTGTGAGGCACTTCCTCAAGTCTCTCTTTTGGAATTCTCTCACCACACTCTATACAATAACCATACTCACCTGTCTCAATCCTCTGGAGAGCAGCATCAAGATGTTTCAAGAATTTATTCTCTCTGGAAAGCCATAGGAAAGCTTTTTCTCTCTCCTGAGCATCAGTACCAACATCAGCCATGTGATAAGCGTAAGTGGAGTCAAAGTAAGTACCTTCTTCCCTCGACGGGTCACTGATCGTAATTTCTTCAAGCTTCCTGATATTATTTATCACTTCTTCTCTTTTTTTCAAAATGATCTTTTTAAAGTACTCCAGCTCTTCTTTACTTAACCTTTTCTTCTTCTCACTCATTCTTTTTACCTCTTATTTGAATTTATACGACCAACGCTCGCTTTAACTTCGTAGCTTCCTATCCTGAAGCTCTTTGAGTATTCCCCATCGACCGAGTCCTTATTAAGCTTTTCACACAGGGTCTCATTCATAAAATACCTCTCAAATTTCTCAAGGGCAGCTGAAACCTCCTCTGGCATTTCAAGACTTATTTTTATCCTATCATCAACCTCAAAATCAGCTTCTTTACGCATTATCTGAATATGTCTTATAAGATCCCTTACAATTCCCTCCTTTCTAAGCTCATCTGTGATTTTTATATCAATTGCTACAAAATGTCCATTCTCTGATATAGACGCGAAACCTTCTTTTTCCTCTTTTTCTACAATCAAATCATCTGAAGAAAGGTAAACCTTCTTATCATCCAGTGGAATTTCAATTGTACCTCCTGTCTCTATCTTCCTTGAAATTTCTATCTTATCCATCTTCTCTATCGCTTTGGCAATTTCCCCTGTATCCTTTCCAAACTTTGGACCAAGCTTAGCATAGTTCAATTTAACTTTATATTCTACAAAATCCTTCTCATCACTAATGAATTCTAACTCTTTAATGTTCAGCTCATCGAGTATCTGACCCGACAGAGGTCTGATTTCATCAGCAGAAACTCCCGGAGCCGGTTTTATATAAACCTTACTCAAGGGTTGACGCACCTTAATCCCGGCTTTATTTCTGACTGCTCTCCCAATGCTAACCAGAGATATAATCGTATCAATCCTTTTTACCAAACTTTCGTCTATATATTTTTCATCACACTTCGGAAACTCACAAAGATGAACGCTCTCAGGAGCATCTTCCTCAACTCCTCTCACAAGATTCTGGTATATTGCCTCTGTAGTAAACGGTATTATCGGCGCAAGGACGAGGATTAATCCCTTGAGGGCCTTGTAAAGCGTAAAATATGCACACTTTTTATCTTTGTCATCCTCTGACTTCCAGAATCTCCTTCTGCTCCGTCTAATATACCAGTTGGACAAGTCATCCAGAAAACGCTCCACCTGCCCCATAAACTTGTGCACTAAATACTCTTCATAACTCTCTCTCGCAATCCTGAACAACATGTTTAACCTTGCCAGAAGCCACCTATCCAGGTCACTTAAATCATTCTCATCAACCTTGAAATCTTCCAGATTGAAATTATCTATCTCTGCGTAGGTGGTAAAAAAGGAATAAGAGTTCCAAATGGTAATGAGTCTTCTTCTTATTTCATTCGCCACATTGTAACCAAAAAGCAGATTTGTAAAAGGATTGTGAGAGGCATATAACCATCTCATCACATCAACACCCATATTCTCCGCAGCTTCATCAAACCAGATTGCATTACCGGCGCTCTTGTGCATGTCTTTCCCTTTTTCATCCTTCACAAGAGCATAGCCGAGGACAACCTTAAACGGTTCTCTATTCTCAAGAACAGTACTCATCGCCAGCAAAGAGTAAAACCAGTTTCTGAACTGTCCTGGGAGAGACTCGCAAATGAAATCCGCCGGAAACCATTTCTCCCAGTATTTTCTATCAGTTGTATACTTCAAGGTCGAATAGGGAACTATTCCTGCATCAAGCCACGGATTCCCTACGTCCGGTATCCTGGAAATTATGCTTCCACATTTCTCACACTTTATCTTTACCTCATCGATCCAGGGTCTATGAGGGGAATGCCCTTCAAACTTTTCCCAGCCCTCTACCGCCTTTTCTCTCAATTCTTCTTTTCCACCTATAACGGTAAAATGACCACAGTTATGACATTCCCATATTGGCAGTGCAAGCCCCCAGTACCTCTTCTTCGAAATCATCCAGTCATGCATATTTCTCAACCAATCCAACTCGTGGTCAAGTCCATATTCCGGTATCCACTTTATCTTTTTCGTAACCTCCATAATATCGTACCGCACTTCATCCATCGAAATAAACCACTCATCCACCAGTCGGAACACCAATTCTGTTCCATGTCTCCAGCATACAGGGTATCTATGGGTATATTCTTCCTCCTTGTATTTTATTCCCTTATTTTCTAAATCATTGAGAATTGGACGAGTTACCTCACTTACGTTTTTGCCCGTCAACCACCCAAAGCCATCAACATAATTCCCGAATTCATCTAAAGGAGCAAGTACTGACAAATTGAATTCTTTGCCAAGAGCAAAGTCTTCCTGGCCGCATCCGGGTGCAATATGAACAATTCCTGTCCCTTCTTCCTCAGATACTTCATCCCATGGGATCACTACATGCTTTACATTTTTCTGAGCAGGCAAATCATCGAAGGGACCTCTATACTCCCATCCCAACATTTCTTTACCAAGAAGGCTCCCCTCCACAGAATAATCACCAACAAGCTCACACTCTCTTCCTTTTATCAGGTAATATATCTGCTCCCCCTGTCTTACCCTCAGATACTCCTTGTCGGGATGGACAGCAGCAGCGGTATTCGACGTAAGCGTCCAGGGAGTTGTAGTCCACACAAGCAGGCTCTCATTTTCCCGCCCCACTAAAGGGAACTTGACCACGACGCTTGTATGGGTAAGCTCCCGATACCCTTCAGTGGCTATTTCGTGTTCGGAAAGTGCTGCCCCGCATCGGGTACACCAGGGCATCACATCATGCCCTTTATATATCCAGCCTTTCTCATGACATTTCTTAAGGAAAAGCCATATAGTATAATTATTCTCATCCGACATTGTGTAATAAGAATTATCCCAGTCCATCCAGTATCCGAGACGTATGGATTGTTGGGTCTGGATTTTTGAATACTTGTAAACACGCTCCTTACACTTATTGACAAATCTTTCTATGCCATAGGCTTCAATGTCCCTTTTGGACTTGAAGCCCAGCTCTTTTTCAACCTCTACCTCAACCCATAATCCCTGACAATCAAAACCATTCTGATATCTCATATTGTAACCATTCATAGCCTTATAACGATGAAATATATCCTTGTAGGTTCTTCCCCACGCGTGATGTACTCCCATGGGATTATTGGCTGTAATCGGGCCATCGATAAACTTCCACCTGGGACCATTTTCGTTTTTCTTTCTCAGTTTTTCAAAAATCCTATTCTTTTCCCAGAACTCCAGAATTTCATGTTCCTGTTTTACAAAGTCCACACCGGAAGGAACCTTCTTTATCACGCCAACCTCCCCTATCGCTTAAAAAGGTTAAACAGTAAAAACAACACCAAACTAATCAGAATACTTGTGGTTATAGGAAAATAAAAAACAAAATTGTCTCTCCTTATAATGATATCCCCGGGAAGATGTCCGAGCTTATTAAAAAACGGAATTTTTCCCGCAAAACTTATTAAAAGTCCCGCGACTACCAGTATAATCCCCAGAAGAATTATGAGTTTGCCAAAACTTTCAAACTCAAACATACTCACTTCATATATTTTTCAAGCAAAACCCGATACTTTGATCTTAATCTTTCGTCCAAGATATTCAAATCTGTAACAATAGCTGTTTCCAGCGCCTTTTCACACGTACAGTCACCCTGAGGTGGAAACTGTTTTATAAACTCCTCGAGAAGAGACTTCGAAGCAAAAACAGATTTCTTAAGATTCTCCAGAACCGTTGGAACATCTACAAACTCTTCCTTCCAGCTATCATAATCGGTCACTTGAGCTATGGTTGCAAAATGTATCTCAGCTTCTCTGGACAGTCGCGCTTCGTACATATTTGTCATGCCAATAACATCAACACCCCACGACTTATATATCCGGGACTCCGCCCGCGTTGAGAAGGCTGGTCCCTCCATGTTCAGGTACGTCCCGCCATACCTTGCCTTTAGTCCGAGTCTTTTTGCAATCTCCACAAGTGCCTCGAACATCACAGGACAGACCGGATCCGAAAAAGCTACATGAACCGCTACCCCCTCATCGAAAAATGTATTGTTCACATTATTCTTTGTTCTATCAAAAAACTGATCAACAATAACCAGCGAACCGGGTTCAATCTCTTCTTTAAAACTCCCCACCGCTGACACCGAAACAATATGGGTAACCCCCAGCTTTTTCAACCCATAGATATTTGCGCGATAGTTTATTCGGGAAGGCATAATTCTGTGACCTTTTCCATGTCTTGGAAGGAAAACAACCTCCTTCCCTTCTAACTCTCCGATAACAAATTCATCAGAAGGATTACCATAGGGAGTTTCTACTGCAACCGAGTCTTTGATCTCCAGTCCCTCGAAATCATAGAAACCAGTCCCACCGATGATAGCCAGTTTAGCACTCATTTCTTACTCTCTCTCCAAGGTTTCAAGTAATCAAGAAAAGATTTTAGCTTACTAATTTAATTAAATTTTAATTAAATGGTAATCAGGATTGTAAAGACGGGCAATACAAGCAGAATCCTATTGAAATCAGGAAGCGTAGATGAGGGCTGAGTTATATTAACGAACACAATTGTGACAAGCTCAAGCTTCTGCTTGTCAGGTATCCCTTTATGGTCCATCTGGTATCAAAAAGTTTTCGCAGGATTTTTTTTGATACATTTTCTTCCATCAGGGGGTAGTAGTTCCTTGTTTTTTTTCCTGTGTAGTAAAGTTTCCCTTCTTCAAAAAGAAGTTTAAGCAGTGCCAGTCCTATGGTGATTCTGGTTTGTGAACCTGAGATAGAGTTTTTTATAAAGAGTTTGTGGTCTTTTATTTCAAATTCCGCAGGTTGAGGTTTTCTGTCAATTATGTACTTTATAAAGTTAACTATCCTAGTGATTGCGAATAGGGTTATTATGTCTTCTCGAGTGAAATTTTCATCCGTATAGGGTACGCAGGTCGCTCTAAAGGACTCTACATTTTGGGGAAGTTTTCCTTTCTCCTTTAGCTCGTTGTACATCTCTGATTCGGGGGTAATGTAAAATATCGAAGGTCCAATCAAGCATTGAGTAGATGCAAGAAAAAGAATAGCGTTTAACATCTTTTCCACCGTGTCACCCGGCATTCCAAGTATTAGATAAGCTATGACTGGAAGACCAATTTTGTTTGCGTGGTTTATTACTTCTAGAAACATTGAAGTCGTGAAAGGTCTTTTCAGTTTTTTCTGTATTGCTGGTTCAGGATTCACAAGAGATAGATTGATATACTGAAATCCAGCTTCTTTCATTTTTGTCAGAATCGTTTCATCCACATTAGAAGCAGTAATGCCATTCATCGCGTAGAAATGCAGGTTATCTTTCTTAAAGTACTTGATGGAATAATCGAGGAAATCATTAAACCATTTTTTGTTGTGTCCTAAGTTGTCGTCTTCGAAATCGAATGAAGTTATGCCTATTTTTACTTTTTCGGCTATTTCTTCTACCACATTCTCAACACTTCTCAGTCTCGTATTATATCCCATTGTTCTAGCAATGCTACAAAATTTGCATCTGTAGGGACAACCTCTCCCCGCCATGATCATTGCGTGTCTTTTTCCATTGTAGATGTACTCTGGCAACCCATCAAGAGAATAATCAGGAAAGGGTACAGTATCAAGATCCTTAATAAGACTTGTGCGGTTGTAAATCTTTTTACTGCCTTTTTCCCAAACAAGGTTTTCAATGCTTTCTAAGAACCTTTCTCTTTTTTCAATAGCTTTAAGCAGCTTCAAAAGAGAAAACTCGCCTTCTCCTTTTATGACAAAGTCTGCTCCGGCACCGAAGTATACCTCGGGTCTTATAGAAGCATCAGTTCCACCTGCAATTATAGTTGAATTAGGAAATTTGTTTTTTATGGCAGAGATAAGCTCAAGGGAAGTCTCAGAATATGTTGTGCACAGGCTTGATATTGCGAAGTAATCCGGAGGCTGATCCAGGTTTTTGACAAATTCACTGGTGTTATATCCGAATCTATAGTAATTTTTGTAGAGAGAAAAAGGTGATGCATTGTATTCATGATAGTACTTTAGTAACGGTTTAAAGATCTCTGGAGGATTTATTTTTTTCTTTTTGTTGTATCTAAGGTCAAAAATCTTAACTTTGTGAGAACTTTTCAATACGGTCCCTATTTGTATAAGCCCAAGTGGGATATTTCTAATGGGAGTTGTATAAAAATCTTCAATCGGCGGTTGTATCAGGTAGATTTTTTTCATCAAGAGAGAATTTAAGTAATTTGGAAGAATTTATGCAGGAGGAGAATAGATGAATATTTGGGATTCGGTGATACTGGGAGCTGTGCAGGGATTGACTGAATTTCTGCCCATAAGTAGTTCGGGTCACCTTGTCATTGTAGAGCATGTTTTAGGTTTAAAGTTTAATGATCTTACCTTTGAGGTAGTGGTCCATTTCGGGACATTTTTGAGTATCCTATTTGTATTCGGAGGAGATGTTCTTCATGTTATACTTGGTTTTTTCAGAGGTATATTCTCCAGAAATATTATCAGGAATTTTTCCTATGATTCTGATTTCCGCCTGTCCGTGTTCATAATAGCTGGATCAGTACCCGCAGGGCTTGTGGGGATTTTTCTAAAAGAGCCGATCGAACAGATTTTCCACAGCATAAATCTTGTTGGAATTATGCTTATGGTGACAGGGTTGATTCTCTTTCTTACAAGACTCGTTTATGTAAGAGAAAAAAAAGTTAGCTTTTTTAGAGCAATTCTAATAGGGATTGCACAGGCTTTTGCCATACTTCCCGGCATATCACGATCAGGTATTACAATCAGTACAGGTCTTTTTTCTGGACTTTCAAGAGAAGAAGCTGTAAGGTTCTCTTTTCTTCTTTCGCTCCCAGCAATATTGGGAGCGAATATTGTGGAACTCTCTGGTATGGAGAGTTCAAGTATTCAGGGAAATTTTCTTTCTTTTTTTATTGGCTTTCTTGTTGCCTTTGTTACGGGATATATTGCTATTAGGCTTCTTATAATGATGATAAAGAGCGGTCGCTTTAGTTGGTTCAGTTATTACTGCCTGATCCTGGGAATGCTTGTATTGTTGTTTTTATAAATGGAGAAAAGTTTCTATGAGGGGAACTCGAGAGCGTTTTACGTCGAGTTGGGTTTTCATATTGACCCTTTTGGGTATGGCTATTGGAACAGGGAATATCTGGAGGTTTCCCCGGATAGTTGCCAGTAGCGGAGGTGGGGCTTTTCTAATTCCATGGACGATTTTTCTCTTTCTTTGGAGTATTCCGCTTATTATGACAGAGTTCGCTCTGGGCAGATGGTCACGGCGTGGAGTTATATCCACCTTTAATTTTGTTTCCAATGGTAAATTAACATGGATGGGGGCTTTTGTTACCTTTTGTACCCTTGCTATTATGTTTTATTACTCAAGTGTAACGGGTTGGTGTATAAAATACTTCTTTTCAGCTCTCGGAGGCGCTTTTGGTAAATTGAACCTAGAGAAAGCGTCAGATATATTTGATAAGTTTGTCAACTCGTGGGAAACTGTCCTCTTTCACGCGGTGGCTATAGGGATTGCCGGAATGATTGTTTTCAAAGGGATTGTAAAAGGGATTGAAAAAGCCAATCTGGTGTTTATCCCTTCTTTGTTTTTGTTGCTAATTGTATGTCTTATCAGGGTGGCGACTCTTGATGGCGGGACAAAGGGATTTGAGTATCTTTTCAACCCTGATTTTTCAAAACTGAAGGACTATAATATATGGCTTGAAGCTCTTTCGCAGTCTGCATGGTCAACCGGAGCGGGATGGGGACTTGTTCTCACCTATGCGGTGTATATGAGAAAAAGAGAAGAAATAGTTTTGACTTCGTTCATTACAGGTTTTGGAAATAATAGTGCTTCCTTGCTGGCCGGTATGGTAATATTTGGAACTGTGTTTGCAACTGCCGGGAGTACTGTCGATGCCCAGTCAATGTTAGCAGTCTCTGGAAGAGCAGGCACCGGGCTAACTTTTGAAACTTTACCTGTACTGTTTTCCCATATTCCTGGAGGTTATTTGGTTTCGGTAGTGTTCTTTCTTGCACTGTCTTTTGCTGCGATGTCCTCTTTAATTTCTCTTGTTGAACTGGGTACAAGAGTGCTAATAGATGCTGGATTCACAAGAAGAAGGGCTGTACTTGTTGTTGCTACGGCAGGATTTATTTTGGGCCTTCCCTCTGCGATTTCTATGGGAGTTTTTGAGAATCAGGATTGGGTCTGGGGTCTGGGATTGATACTTAGTGGATTTTTCTATTCAGTTATTGCAATAAGAGTAGGTGTAAAGAGGTTTAGAAAAGAGCTTCTGAATAAAGATGTGCATGTAAAGGTAGGAAAGTGGTGGGAGTTTTGTATAGTGCTGTTGCCTGTTGAGTTTGCTTTTCTTTTGGTCTGGTGGTTTTCAAAATCTATTGGATGGGAAAAAAACTGGTGGAATCCCTTTGCAAAGTTTTCACTGATGACCGTAATTTTTCAGTGGGTCGTGGTGTTGGTCATTCTGGCAATGTCGAATAGCAAACTCCAGAAAATTACGGGAGAACAACGAAAATGAGTCTGAAAGCGATTCTCTTCATGATGCTTTTTCTTGGATTATACTGGGGAGGCTTCGTTGCCTTTCTCTGCTATGCGAACAAATTCAGGAAGGAGTAGTATAATCTCCGATGTTGACAGAGTCTGCCTTTAAAGTTTTTGCACAAATAGAGAATGGAAAAATAAGTCCTTCATACTTCTGCATAGGGGAAGATTATTTCCTGCAAGAGAAGATGATTGACACTGTATGGAAAAAGATAAGGAGCAAATATCCAGATGCAGAAAAGAGTATTTTTTACGGTGAAGAGGATTGTACCCAGGCACTTTATTCGGAGTTGTTTAACGTAGGGATGTTCGGAAGCAATAGATTAGTAGTTTACAAGAATGTAACAGATTTTGACAAAGTTGCGAAGAAGTTGTTAATCAGATATTTCTCAAATCCTTCACCGGGAACAGTTTTTGTTATCTTCTATAAGGGCAAAAAGTTGCCTGATTTTGTCTCAAGCATGGGGAAACACCTCAAGTTTGTTGATTTGTCTCCACCACGACATGAACAGGTTTCAGAGGTAGTTAAAGAGTATTTTAAAACGAAAGGATATAATGTTGATAATGAAGCTGTAGAACTTCTAAAATTGCGGGCTGGTGAGGATCTTAGCATACTCCTTTCGGAGGTCGAGAAGATACTGATTTACGTTGGAGACAGGAAGTCTATCAGGGCTGAAGATGTGGAAGAGATAGTGGGTTTCACAAAAAAATACAGTATCCAAAATTTCCGTCACTATCTATCCCAAAGAGAGAAGAATAAGGTTATTGAATGTGCACTTAGTTTGATGGATGCGGGAGAAAAAATGCCTTTTATCACGTCAGTGCTGACGAACTTCTTTATAGACATGTGGGCTTCTGATGAAAAAGACGGGAAGAAGCGGAATAAATATTATAGAACGGAACATGCCAGTTACAGAAATTCAGATTTTAGGGCTATATTCAAAAGGCTTGTAGAATTGGATTTAAAGTCTAAAACTACAGGGGTTCCGGGAAGAGATTTATTGATCCCTGTACTTACTGAAATATTACTGAGTGAGTGAAAGGACGGGCAGAAAATGGTAAAAGCGGATAAGACGAGATACAAGCTCACAGATGAAGAGTTAATCGCGATGTTTCAGGATGGAGATGAGGGGGCTTTTGAAGAGCTTGTAAACAGGTACGCAGACAGGTTGCTCAACTTTGCATATCGCTTCGTGTTTGATAAGCAGGAGGCGGAAGATATTGTACAGGATACTTTTTTGAGAGTTTACATAAACCGACATGCCTATCGGGAGATAGCCAAGTTCTCAACGTGGATATACACAATAACGGCAAACCTTGCAAAGACATCTCTGCGGAAAAGGAAATATAGGAAAGTGATGCATCTCTCTCATATGGGGCCGAATGAGGACAAAGACTTTGAGATAAAAGATGAAGGAGAATTCAATTTGCTCGAAAAGGACTTGAGAGTTGATGAGGATGTTGTTCAGAGGGCACTTGATAGATTACCGGAACATTTTAAAACCATTCTAATTTTGCGAGATATCCAGGAACTTTCTTATGAGGAAATTAGTAAGATATTAGATATTCCAATTGGGACTGTGAAATCGAGGATAAACCGTGCAAGACTTCGCCTGCAAAAAGAAATTTCTAAAGTGCTAAAAGGTAAGAAATAGGGAGGCTTAAGAAGCCTATGATAAGTTGTTACCAATTTAAAGAGTTGATTTCAGAGTATCTGGATGGTGAGATCAGTTATTCAAGGCGCAAACTGTTTGAAGAACATCTGGAATCTTGTGCTAATTGCAGAAGACTTTTCAATTCTGTAAAAATTTCTATTCAGAGTCTCCACAGACTCCCCAGGGTTCATGTCAGCGAAAATTTTTACCTTAACCTGAGGAACAGAATTGTAGAAGAAAGAGACAGAATAGTAAAACGGGCACGAAGCAGGCGACTTACATTCGCGGGAGTTCCTTCACTCGCCTATGGACTCCTTCTTGCGGTTGTAGCTGTGAGTGTGTTTTTTGTTGTCATGAAGATTCAAGGAAAAAAGACCGGTGGATACGAACTGCCACCTTACGTTAAACAGCAGATAATTGGGAGCGGGTCTGAAAAAAGCTTAAAGAATGCTTCTTTCGACAGAAGGGTTGCCCAGCCGGGCAGACCTGTCAATGAAAATTCTTTTACTCCAGACAACAGATTCCTGCAAATAGACACCTCGGATTTGTATCTGAAAGAGGCAGATAAGAGTTTCGATAGAGAAACAAGACCTATAAAGCATATAAAATAGGCGTTTTCACCTTCACCTCCTCTTCCAGCATATTTGAAAGTTTTTCTTATGTACAGGAGGAATCCGGGTAAACAAAATTTGCATCGTAGCCGGCGTATAACCGTGACTTATGATTTTTTTGTAACTCGGGGAAATTATAGAGTTTATGATAATGATTCACGGCAAAGTAACTTCAGGCAAAGATTCTCTAATTAGTTGATTTTTATGTAGTTTTAATTGTATTTTAGTGCTGCTAAATGGCAGATTTGGAGAATTATGAGTAATCTGAGAGTTTACTGGATGCTTGGGATAGTTATGATAATACTCGTACTTGTAACCTTTCTTTATCCAGGTAGTGCAATCTTTGGAGGGGCGAGTTCCTCTTTTTATTTATTCATGAAATTATTTGCGGCACTTGGCAGTGGTGCTTTTATAGTATTTCTTGTGATAGAACTTGCCAATCTTACAAAACGTGGAAGGGAGTTAGAACTCAAGAACAAAGAGCTTTTGAAGCGACTTAAGGAAGAAACAGTTGGGGCAAAGCATATTTCCCTGATGGTGAAAAGGAGTCCCGACGAGGTTTACAGCCATACCAGTAGAACTCTTTTGAGACTGGTAAAAAATTTCTTTTTCGCAAGAGATGTGGCATTTTACCTTATCGATTCTGAAAGGAAATTATTACTTCTGGAATTCTTCGAGGTCGATACTAATGTGAATCCGCCTGAGAAGATCAAGTACGAAGGAACTCTTTTTAATTCCGTGGTAACAGAAGCGAGCGGTAAGGTTTTTCCGATAAATGACACTGATGAAGAGGAGCTTAGCGGTTTTAATCTGAGGTACAAAAGCGGCTGTTTGATGTTTGTTCCTGTGAAGTTTGATGAGGGACAGGCTGTAGGGTTGCTGGTTTTATTATCTCCAGAAGAAGGAGCCTGGGGAGACAGCGATGTTCAGATTGCAGAAAAGTTCTCCGAGCTGTTTTCAACAATTATATGGCAGATAGATGCGATTGATAAATTGAGCTCTGTGATAAATTTCTATCAGGAATTAAATAAACTTCAGGCTGATACTCCTATTGGTATAGAGGAGCTTGAATTTTTCAAGAAAGCAAGCGGTATAATTTCAAGGTTCTTCGATTTTGACAAGATGACAGTTGCTATCTATAATGATGAGAAAAATGAGATGCAGATACGTTTTGTAGAAGGAATAGAATCTGATGCAACAGTGGGAGATAGGTTTGAATTAGAGGGAGGTCTGTGGGAAAAACTTACGGCTGGAGAGGGCACTTTACTGATTGAGGATTATGACAGTTCTGACATAGGGTATCGATTCCAACCTGATGATGTCGGAATATCGCCATTTCGCTCCTGTCTGGGAGTGGCATTAAGGGCTGGAAAAAAGTTACTCGGAGGGATCTTACTTGAAAGCACAAGAAAAGGGCAGTATTCTGAAAGTGATAGATTTGCTTTTGAAATATTTGGCAGGTGTGTAGGTTCAGCGTACAATAGACTTCTTGCTTACAATGATTTAAAAAGTCTCTCCATGATAGATGGGCTTACCAGCATTTATAATCGAAGAGCTTTTGAGGAAAGACTATCTGAGGAGATAAATAGAGCAAAAAGATATGGCTCGATTTTCACTTTATTGATTATAGATATTGACAAATTCAAAAGAATTAACGATACTTACGGGCATTTGATGGGTGATTTTGTACTGAAGAAACTGGCTATGATAATAAAGGGAAGTGTTAGAAATATTGATACTGTCGCGAGATACGGTGGGGAGGAATTTGCTGTGGTTCTGGTAAATGCTAACAAGGAAAACGCTCTTATCTCGGCGGAAAGAATAAGAAGCAATGTGGAAGAGTTTTTGTTTGAAAAGGGAAACGTGAGATTACATATAACGGTAAGTATAGGTCTGTCGGAGTTCCCGGCAGATGCGGAGAGCGGAAGGGCACTGATTCAAAATGCTGATATGGCAATGTACGAATCCAAAAGAAGAGGGGGTAATGTCATAACCGTTTTCCAAGGAAACAATCAATGAGGAGGTATAAGCATGGCAAGGAAAGTTTCAGGTTTCGCTGATAAACTGAGGAAGCAGATGACAGATTATACGGTTCACTGTCCTGTATGTGGTGAGTCTATTCAATTTGTCAAGCATATAGTCTCTGTTACGAGCAAGGATGGGAAAAGCATTCGATTCAAGGAAAAGGTTGAAAGAGTCTGTAAGTGCAATCGTCAGGAAATTTTCAAGTAAACAGACTTTAGTCAATAGGTGGAAAGCTTTCTGTGAAGAGAACAGAAACAAATTTCTGGATTCTTGTCGTTTTTGCTCTATTGCTGGCATCCTGTAGCGGGAAATTACTGGTTAGCGGAGGAGCTTCTGGTAAAGCTTCGAAGGGTCCTGTAAATATCTATAGAAATTATAACCCGCTGGCTGTGAGCCATTTTATCGACGGTACTTTTTATTATCTCAAGGGTGATTTTGCAATGGCGGCTCTGGAATTTATGGATGCTTTGAGATATGACAGCACTTCGGCTACGATATACCTTGCACTTGCCAGGGCATATATAAATCTGGGAAAGGTTGAAAATGGGATAAAAAATGTTCGGAAAAGCCTGGAAATTGACCCCGAAAATCGTGAAGCCATAGAAATACTTGCTCGTTTTTATGAAGTTTCAGACAATCCTATAAGAGCCGAAAAAGAGTATGAAAGGCTTCTCAAGATAGATCCGAAGGATATTGAGTTGTTGTATACTCTTGGTCGTGTTTATATCAGGAATAAAAAGTTTGATAAGGCTTTGAAAGCGTACGAGAAAATAGTAGAGCTTGATTCCACTCAGGTAAAAGCCATAGAAAAAGCCGCGGAGCTTTCGCTCCTTGATAGTGCTTTAGCAAAGTCTGCCCGTTACTTTGGAATGCTTTTGAAGTTGGATCCAGGAAATCTCAGGTACACTCAGGCTCTTGCCAGAGTTATGTATTTTATGAAGGACTACGATAGCTGTTTTGTTCTATATAAAGGGCTTATAGAGAATAACCCTGATAATCCAGAGCTTAAGGAAGACTTTGCGGAACTGCTTCTTAACATTCCTGAAGACAGGTATAAAAGCTATGCCGAAGAGTACATGGAAGACCTGCTAAAAGAGTATAGAGACAGAAAAAATCCTTATATCATTTACGCTCTATATCTTTTTCGGAATGGACGAAATAAAGAATGCCTTGCCTTTCTTGATTCCGCTATAAATAGGTTCCCCAATGAGATTGAATTCTATCTTATAAAGGGAAATGTTTATGATCGCTTGAAAGATTATGAAACGGAGGCAGAGATCCTGCTTAAGGCTCTGGAGGTAGGCCCTCATAGTGTAAGAGCCAGGCATATGCTTGCGGTGGTCTGGGACAGGCTGAAAGAGTATGAGAAGTGTGACAGTCTGTATGAGGAATTGCTGCTAGAAAATCCCGATGACCATCTGGCGTTGAATAATTATGCTTATAGCCTTGCAGTGAGAGGGGAGAAGCTTCAAAAAGCCTATGAAATGGTTGAAAGAGCTTTGAAGCTGGATCCCGGCAACCCGTCGTATCTGGATACCAAAGGGTGGATTTTGTTTAAGCTGGGCAGATACCGGGAGGCTTTACAGTATGTAGAAGCAGCTTACAAAAAGGCTAAAGAGAACGCTGAAGTTCTCGAGCATCTTGGGGATATTTACATGAGGCTCAAGAAAAAGAAAAAGGCATTTTATTTTTATAAGAAAGCGCTTGAGATAGGACCTGAAAATAGAAGTGTTAGAGAAAAGCTGGAAAAATAGTTTTATCGCAGTGGGTTTTTCATTAAGTGTGTTTCTTACACTTTTGTCGTTTACCAGCTGTTCCGTTTTCAGGTTTGGGCAACAGACTGAGGAGGTGGTAGAGGGCAGCGGCAAGCTGGAGGATTTTCTACAAGAGGGGCTTGCTATAAGCGGCAGAGGGAGTGTTATTAGCGAAATTGATGGTAAGAAAGTTAACTTTGGTTTCGTAGCAACTCTAAGGAAGGCTGGGGTTGTGAGAATTCTGGTTTCGGATATCATAGGAAGGAAAGTTACCAAAATAGATATTGACGGGGATTCTTATGCGATCTGGATAAGAGAGGGAAATCGCAGGTGTAGAGGGGTAGGGGTGATAGAGTGTTCTGGGTTACCTTTTATTTATGTGAAAGCAGGTTACGTTGATGATATACTTCTTGCGAGGGAAATGGAAGAAAGTGTGTTTATCAAAAAAAGAAGTCTTGGAGAGGGACTATCTATTTTGAAAAGTGGTGTAGTAAGCGGTGATAGTGTCTGCAGCTATACAATTGATTATGATAATTTTAGGAGTGTTGACAGGGTAATTTTCCCGGGTATGGTCAAAATTGCGTGTTCTGACTTCGGATATACCATTATTCTCGAGTACAGAAAGATTAGAGTTAATAGAGGTACTACAGCTTTTAGAGATAGGAGTGTAAATGAATAACAACAATGATCTGATGCTTTCTTTGGTAATTCCTGTATATAATGAGGTTGAATCACTGGAAGAACTGTATAAGAAAATTAAAAAGGTATTTGACAGGGAAAATATCTCTTATGAAATTATATTTGTTGATGACGGGAGCAGAGATGGTTCACCTGATGTTGAGGAAAAGATAGCTTCCCAAGATAAAAAAGTGAGAGTGGTCCAGCTGAATAGAAATTATGGGAAGGCGGCAGCGCTTACCGTGGGTTTTGAAGTGGCCAGAGGAAAGTATATAGCGACAATGGATGCTGATCTTCAAGATGAGCCTGGAGAGATTCCTGAAATGTTGAGAATGTTGCAAGAGGGATATGATCTTGTCTCAGGATGGAAAAGAAAGAGACGAGATCCTTTGACCAAGGTTCTACCTTCCCGTATCTTTAATGCTGTTACTTCCCTCTTTACAGGTGTCAGGATACATGATTTCAACTGTGGGTTGAAAGTCTATAGAGCGGAGATAGCAAAAGCTCTCAACATTTATGGGGGGCTATATAGGTACATTCCCGCTATAGTACATCTCATGGGGTATAGGGTAGGAGAGAAAGAGGTGGTACATCATCCGAGGAAGTATGGAAGGTCGAAATACGGAGGGAGAAGACTCTATCATGGTTTCTGGGATTTGATAACTCTCCTTTTCTTGAGCAAATACATGAGGAGGCCCCTTCACTTTTTTGGTTTCCCCGGGATATTATGTTTTGTGGTCGGTCTTGGGATCCTGCTGTATCTAACCATAGGGTGGTTTAAAGGAGAATGGATTGGAAATAGACCTATGTTCTTCCTGGGCATTTTACTTATAATAGTAGGGTTACAGTTTGTTTCTATTGGTTTGCTTGGAGAAATGATTGCGCATGATCAAAAAAGACAAAGCTATATTATAAAGAAGATTATTGGATAAGCTTTTATGAAAATTGCCCTCGTTGGTCCGTTTTATCCTTACCGAGGAGGAATCTCATCCTTTAATAGAATGCTTTATAGAAGTCTTGTAAAAGAGAATAGTCTCCTAGTGGTAAACTTTTCCAGGCTTTATCCAGGGATAGTTTTCCCCGGCAGGACACAGTATGAAGAACATATCAGAAGCTCGGAGGATATTTCGATAAGGTTGATAGACTCAATTAATCCTCTGACATGGTACCAGGCAGCAAAAGTGATTGTCGATTTTGATCCGGAGGTTTTGATATTTCATCACTGGCATGTTTTTTTTGCCTTTCAATACGGGATCATCTTGAGGTTTGTAAAGAAAAAAAGAAAGAGTTGTAGGACAATTGTTATCTGTCATAACATTTTCCCGCACGAGAGGATGCCTTTCGGTGACTCGATTCTGAAATATTTCTTCCGTGTTTCAGATGGTTTTATTCTGCTGGCGGGTAAGCTTGAAAAAGACTTAAGAAACCTAATAAAAGAACCGCTTTGTAGAGTTAGTCCTCATCCACTATATAGCCAGTTTGGTAGTAAAATAAATAAGCAAAAAGCCAGAGAAAGGCTTGGAATAAAAGAGAAAAGGGTGGTTTTATATTTTGGTCTTGTTCGAAAATATAAAGGGATCGAGCATCTAATTAAAGCTGTCGATAAGGTGCTTGAAAAGTTCGATGTGAGATTTCTTATAGTGGGAGAATTCTATGTTAAAAAGAAAGAATATCTTGAATTGGTAAATAGTATCAGACGTTTTCATAAGGTTACAATAGTAGATAGATATATCCCCGACGAAGAAGTTTCGACTTATTTTTCAGCGGCTGATGTGGTAGTTTTACCTTATGTTTCTGCCACCCAAAGTGGAATTGTTAAGATTGCATACCATTTTGAAGTTCCATGTATAGTTACAAACGTAGGTGGTTTGAAGGAGGATGTGAAAGATGGGGAAACGGGTTTTGTTGTAGAACCTGGGAGCGAGTTAAGTCTGGCTGAGGCTATTGTCAAGTATTTTAAAGATGATTGTGAACGGAAGTTCAGAGAAAATATTAAGGCTACAAAGAGTAAGTATAGCTGGGAGCGATTTGTATCAGATTTAATGGAGTTGTATAGAGAGTTGAAGTGAAGAGAGTTGCGATAATTGTTCTGAACTGGAATCAACCAGAGCTGACTTACGAATGTGTGAATAGTCTACTGGGCATAGATTACAATGATTTTATAGTAATAGTCGTTGATAATGGTAGTAATATTGATAAGTATAGAAAACTGCGAAAACTTATTGAAGAGAATGAAATTGTGAAGATAGTGCGAAGCGAAAACAATTTATTATATGCTGGAGGGAATAATTTTGGATATCAATTTGCCAGGCAGTTTGATCCCGATTATGTACTTTTTCTAAATAATGATACTATAGCTGATAGACAATTCTTAAGAAAGCTTGT